>SMEK01000028.1_pt1 | contig 53546 bp, 48 predicted proteins | sample 2456371 | NCBI WGS metagenome assembly SMEK01 (sample SAMN10132590, study PRJNA489261) | soil metagenome | isolation source: day1 antibiotic-loamy sand soil ammended with composted manure from dairy... | place: USA | collected 2015-04-01
TTGAGTAAGAAGCAATTGGTCCAGCCAATCTGTGCCAGTTTTGGCTCTGCTTGGGGTTAATCATTGGGCTGCCCGGCCAAAACCCGGCGCAAGAGGGGGTTAGTATGGAATCTATCATCAACGGCACGGGGAAAATTTCCCCAGGGGCCCCGCCGGCTCTCCTGAGCAGGGAAACGGCGGACGGCCGAACTGAATTCGAAATCAAGGAAAAACGCGGGCGGTCTCTTGTCCTGGTGGACAACCGGGCGCTCGACCGTGAGTGCCTTGCGCAGGGTATCGCTGCGTGCAAGCCGGGCATGGAGGTCCTGGCTTTCGGATCAATGGAAGAATGGAAGCGCGTCAGGGATCAGTTTCCTCCGCTTGCCGCCATACTTCTTCATATCGGCAGCAAGGATGTCTCCGACCAACAGGTGGGAGATGAGATCCGCAGGCTCGTTGCGGAATTCAAGACGGCACCGGTCATCATCCTGGCGGATTCGGACCAGCTCACCCAGATCCTCAAGGCCCTGGAATACGGTGCCCGTGGCTACATACCGTCCAATGTCGGTATACGGGTCTGCGCGGAGGTGATCGAACTCACCCTTGCCGGCGGTGTCTTCGTGCCAGCAAGCAGCGTGCTCGCAGTTCGCCAGGTCATCGAAACCAGCAACGAGATTGCGCGACCGCTGGCGGGGCTCTTCACGATGCGGCAGGCGGAGGTCGTGGAAGCGCTCCGGCGCGGCAAGGCGAACAAGATCATCGCCTACGAACTCAACCTGCGCGAAAGCACCGTCAAGGTCCACATCCGCAACATCATGAAGAAGCTTAATGCCACGAACCGGACTGAAGTGGCCTTCAAGCTCCGGGACCTTTTCCCATCCGGAAGCTAACTAACCATGGTCGATAGTCGACTGGCGATAGCGCCGCCCCCGGCCCCGTCGTATATGCGGCGGGGCCTTTTGCGAGTGAGGGCCGCCACTACAGGCCCGTGCCACGCGAAACAACAAGGACGGTTCGGGACAGAATGCGCAGATCGAGCAACAGGGACATTTCCTTTGCATAGCGCGTGTCGTAGCCAGCCCGCTCGGCAAATGAACAACGGTTCCGTTCATTGACCTGCCAAAGGCCGGTCAGGCCGGGTTTCAGCGAATAGTAGGCCGTGCCTGGATATAGTTTTCTCTGCTCCACGCAGATCGGGCGCGGCCCGATCAGGCTCATGTCGCCCAGTAGAACATTGAGGAGCTGCGGCAACTCGTCCAAAGAGTATTTTCGCAAATATTTGCCGATCCGGGTGATGCGCGGGTCGTCGCGCAGTTTTTGCGCCTTGTCCCATTCCTCCCGAGCCACCGGATTCATCTCAAGATGTTCCGCCAGCCTTTTCTCCGCATCGGGAACCATCGTGCGGAGCTTCCAGATCGTGAAAATGCGACCGGCCTTCCCCAGCCGCTGCTGGTGATAGAAGGCCCTGCCGCCATCCAGGCGTACCAGGAATGCCAGGGTACCGATCAGTGGCACAGTCACTGGAGCGGTAATGATGACCGCGGCCAGGTCAAAGACGCGCTTGATGACAGGATAGAGCCGGAATCCCCCCTGCTGCCGAACTGCAATCTCGGCCGTCGGTACAGACGCATATGGCGCCTGAAGACGATCAAGCATAAAACCCCCTTCCGGCATCGATAAAGCGACGCCAGAGCCAAACTTTGTTGTTACTCGGCTGGTTATTGTCTAAATTCTGAAGCGAAATTCACACTTCATTAAAGATATTATACTTGGAAAAATCCATAGATAATACGATCTATATCAATATAGGTTCGCAATATAGATTAGACGAAATTTAATACTACTTTCGATTCCAACTTGCGGTTAGTGCATCGGCATCTCGGGTAAACGCCAGCGCCAACATCCTCCGAGCGCGGTAAAGACGTACGCGCGTCAGGCACGCCATGGCCAACCAGCGGTCCCTCCACCGGGCGATCCTGTCCGAACGAAACACGCGGACAATCTCGGCCGCCGGCGACGCAGCCACGATCAGGCTGGAAATTGCCCAAACCATGGTCGGCAGTGGCCTGCCCCCCAACTGGCGATATTCATGGGCAACATGGCGGTCCCATCGCCCCGCCAGCTCCCTGAAGGACTTGCAGGACGGCGTGCGCACGCAGGCACCCTCGACAAATCCGATCCTATAACCAAGCCTCGTGGCGCGTTGCCCCCATTCCGTATCCTCCATGGAGGCGATCCCGCCGAATGGGCCGACAGCACGAAAAACCTCGACGCGCACAACCATATTGCCGGTAGCGGCGAAGCCATGCCGCTCGACATACAGGCGCGCCCTATAGCTGTAGACACTTTCATAGGCTTCTATGGATGTGAGATGGGCTTCATTGCCGGAAAGGATCCGGATGTCTCCCCCGGCGAAATCAATTTCGGGATGGGAATCCATGAAGTGGACAATCGCACGAGCCCAACCAGGCTGCACGACGCAGTCCGCATCAACAAAGGCCACCAGTGGCGCTTGCGCCACCGCAGCCCCACGGTTGCGGGCCGGTCCTGGACCCGGAATGTGCTCGATTTCCAGCCTCACTTCCGGAAAGGATTCGCACACCCCCAGCGGCGCCTCCCTCGAACCGTTGTCGACAACGATGATCTCCATGGCGACGCCGTCGGCGCGCTGGGCCACCAGCGCCTCGAGGCAGAGCGCGAGATCCTGAGGCTCGTTGAGATGCGGAATGACGACGCTCAGTTGCGGCGTCGGTTTCACGCTTGAAATATCGGCGGCGGAGCCCAAGGCGCAACCCTTTAATGTTTCGTCGATTTTCTACTTTATGGACATTTTATTTTCCAATGTATATGTAGAGGATGACAATACGTGATCTGTCGAAATCAGAAGCTAAAATAATAACTCTAAGTACTCCGTTATGCGTAATCGGCGGGGGAATTGCAGGTTTACTTATTGCCTGCAGAATCGCCAAAAGTGGCAGACGGGTGGTCCTGATCGAAAGCGGCTATACCTCCTTTGACGCGGACATCCATAAATTGAACGAGATCGATGACCCGACGGGCCGCTACACGCGCGCCCTGGACGGCCGTTTCCGCGGCCTTGGCGGCAGTTCTTCGCGCTGGGGCGGCCGGATGATCCCGATAAGCGCATACGAACTGGGCCCGCGCCCTGACATCGCGCAACCGGCCTGGCCGATCGATACCGAGATGCTCGACGACTATGAGCGCGAGATCGAGGCGATCTTTCAGATCGACAATAGCCCTTATGACAATAGCGGTTCCGCCAGGGTTGATCCGAATGGTCTTTTCCCCCGGGACGAAAAACACATCACCAGGCGCTGGGCCAAGTGTCCGGACTACAGAAACTGCAACGTAGCCACCCTGCTGGCAAAGCAGTTGAAGGATCTGAAAAATCTGGACATCTGGCTGGGAGCGACGGTCTGCGATTTCTCTCTCGACAGCGACCGAGGTCGCTTGAGAGGCATCGCGGCCCAGAACCTCAACGGCAATACGCTGAGCATCGTTGCAGACGACTTCATCCTTGCCGCAGGCGCCATAGAAAGCACGCGGCTACTGCATCTGCTGGACGCCAAGAGCGAAGGCCGCGCGTTTGCCGGGTGCCATGCGCTGGGGCGCTATTTCCAGGATCACCTGAAGGCAAAGGTGGCAACGATCAACCGGCGCAACGCGCATTTGACGAATCGCCTCTTTGCCTATCGGTTCGTCAATTCGACGCGGCGGGACCTGCATCTGGAACTTTCCGAGCACGCACAGCGGCAGGACGCTTCCGCCAGCGCCTTTGCCTACATTGCCATGGACCTGGCATCCAGCCCGCTCGCCGATCTCCGGCAGTTCCTTCGCGGCCTCCAGAAACGGGACGTCTCATCCCGACAAGTCCTGCAATTGCTCGGAAATGGCGGCTTTTTTGCCCGGGCGGCCTACTGGCGCTACGCAAAAGGCCAGGTGTTCATACCCGAAGACATCGATCTCGGCCTGATGGTCTGTGCCGAGCAGCTTCCGGTTGCAGCGAACCGCATCCGCCTGTCAGATAAAGACGACCGTTTCGGCATGCGCAAGGCGCGGATCGAATGGACCCCTACCTACGCCGAGGAGCACACATTCCGAACGACGATAAGGCACCTTGATTTCTACTGGCGAAACTCCGGGTTTGACCGCTTCTGCCCTCTGAAGCTGACGCCGGCGGCGGAGAATGCGGCAATACCAATCATCGACGACGCAGAAGCCTGTGCGCATCCATCCGGTTCCACACGGATGGGCCTGAACCCTCCAGACTCGGTGGTCGGCCCGGACCTGCGCTGTCACGCCGTCCCCAACATAGCGGTTGCCAGCTCTTCAGTTTTTCCAACGGCCGGCAGCGCCAATCCAACCTTCACCATCATGAAAATGGCCCTGTGGCTGGCAGATTCCTATCTTGGCGGTAAGGTCACTCCAAAGGCAGTGCTGGAACCCACTGCCTGAAGGCTATCCTCAAAGCGAGGGCGAGATGTCTATCTTCAGAACGAGAAGCCCAGACCGTGATCGAGACACCGATAGCCAGCGCTTTCACCGTCTGAGCAGCTTGCTCCTGACGCTCATCAAGGAGATGACGGACGAGCGCCAGGGCCTGGAGGCAAGGCAGCGCAAGACCAAGGACGATGCTGCCTTTTCCCTTCTCGCTTTGGAGGAAGAGGGCAGCGACCGCATCTCGGCGAGGGTGGACCAACTCACCACTTCCCTCATTCTGGCCACCCATCGATTGAAGGCACTCGACGATCAGATTGAGTTCATGAACCGGTTGCTCGGCGAGACGATCGCATTCGGGCAAAAGCCCCCCTCCAAACCCGGCGGGGACAAAGCCCGCCTCGCCTGATGCCGGCCGCGTTCCGGCTCAACCAATCCATCATCAAACGTAGCACCCCCCTACCCGCAAGGCTTAGCTCGTCAAGCGTAACCTGTCCCCTGCACGCCTATGGTTTGTCTATCGCGTGTGCGGTCCGCCGCGGGAAGATGCGAAGGTCTGGGTTGTCGAAATTCCAGACGGCAACGTGGTGTTTCAGGCGGGATTCCCGATGGGAATGGGCGATTTTGATCTCCGGTTCTACCTCTCTCTATTGTGGCGCAGGCTTCCTTACGTGACGCTGATTGCGGCATCTATCGCCGCTGTATCTGCCGTAATCGCCCAGGCGCTGCCATCCGTATACCGGGCCAATGCCAAGATCGTGGCCGAAGCGCCCCGTATTCCAACCGAGGTCGCCCGCTCCACCGTTCCGATCAATCCCTGGCAACAGATACAGCTGGTGGAGCAGCGCATCACCACTCGCGAAAATCTCGTCAGGCTAGCGCGCGAGCTTAACGTCTACGGTGATAGGACGGCCGAGCTGACCGAGGAGGAAATGGCCCAGGACATCCGTAACCGCACGGTGTTCCGCCAGCTCGACATGGGCGCGCTTGGCGGAAATCAGGGAACCACGGTTTTCAGCGTGTCATTCGATGCCCGCGACCCCGACCTTGCCGCTCGCGTGGTGAATGCTTTCGTCACCCTGATCGTCGATCGCAGCGCCAGCCTGCGCACGGACCGCGCCAGCGAAGCCACGCGCTTCTTTACCCGTGAAGTCGCCGACCTGACCGTGGCCCTGTCCAACATCGAAGCCGACATCCTGGCCTTCAAGACAGCGCATCAGGATGCGCTTCCCGAAAACCTGGAATTTCACCGCACGCAGCAGCGAAACCAGCAGGAGCGCCTCGCCCAGCTGGAGCGCGAGGAAGCTACCTTGCGGTCACGTCGCAACAGCCTGGTCCAGTTCTTCGAAGCCACGGGCGGAATCGGCCCTTCGGCGCCACAGACGCCGGAACAGCAGATGCTGGCTGATCTCAACCGTACACTGGCAGGACAGCTAATTCTCTTTGCGGAGGACAGCCCGAACATCACCGCCCTGCGCCAGCGCATAACTGCGCTGAAAAAGGACATCGGTGCGGTCGATCCGAAAGGCGGTCCCTCAGAACTCGACATGCAGCTTTCCGACATAGACAGCCGTGTGAAGGCGATTGGAGACGAAAAGTCCGCCATTCAGGCCAGCCTCCTCCAGCTCGACAGGTCGATCGCGGAAACACCCGCCAACGAAACGGCCCTTGCCGCACTGGAACGCAAGCGTGACAGCATCAAGTCCCAATACGAGATCGCCGCTACGAGGCTGGCGGAAGCATCCACCGGCCAGCAGATCGAGGCCAGTTCACAGGGCGAAAACTTCTCCCTGGTCGAGCCCGCCAGCCCGCCGACATCGCCCATCAGTCCCAAGCGCAAGCGCATCTTGCTCATGGGCATCATCGCGGGACTGGGCGCCGGAATTGCATTCGTCGTGCTCCTGGAACTGCTCAACAAGACGATCCGCCGTCCAGGCGAATTGACGAATCTTCTTCAGGAGCCGCCCTTGGAGGTTGTGCCCTACATATGGACCGACAGGGAAGCCGGGATGGACCGTATCAGGATCGCTGTCGCGTCGATCGCCGCGGCAACAATCGTTCCCACGGCGGTTCTGGCGGCCGATTACGTGTTGCCGGTCGATCGGATGGTGGCAAGGGTCATGACCGTGCTTGGCCAACCCCCGCTCATGTAGCCGGGTCACTCGCATGAGGATAGAGATTGGGGAAGGGACGCAGCACGATGGAGCATATTCAGATAGCTCTGGACAAGGCAAAGGAGAAATATGGCGGCTCCATTCGGCCAGTCAGCGGGCCGGCCCGGCCAGGCGAATCGAACGGGAAGGGCGCTGAACAAGCCGGCAGGCCGGCCGCCCTTGCCAACGCGCTGCCATGGCTCGGATTGCCCGTGGCCGACCTCCAGCTCCGGCATCTGGTGAGAAACCGCATTATCACCGCTGACAAGTCAAATCCGGCCTACGCGGCCTTCGACAGGCTGAGAACCCGCATCCTGCAGGAAATGCGCCTGCAGAACTGGACGACGGTTGCCATCACCTCGCCCACTGCCGGCTGCGGCAAGTCCGTGGTCGCACTCAATCTCGCTTTCAGCTTCGGGCATCAGGAAGAGTGCCGCACGCTCGCAATTGATCTCGATCTCGCGCAGACACGCATGGCCGATCTTCTGGGCCTGGAAGGCGCTCCGCCCCTGGCGGATTTCCTCTCCGGCCGCCAATCAATTCAAGAGACGCTCGTGCGCCACGGCCCGAACCTGGCTTTTGGCGTCAATGGCCGCCCCCTCTCCTACACTTCGGAACTGCTGCAAAATGCATCTACAAGGAATGTCCTGACGGAAACCCGACGCGAACTGGGTCCCGACATCGTCATTTACGACATGCCGCCCCTGCTGTGCGGTGACGATACGATGGCCTTCCTGCCGAATGTCGATTGCGTGGTCCTGGTCGCCGCGGCCGAAACCAGCAGCTTCGCTGAAATCGACCTGTGCGAACGCGAGCTTTCAGAAAAATCCAACCTGCTCGGAGTGGTGCTCAACAAATGCCGCTACCCGCAGGAAATGTACGGTTACTAGGCCTCCATGACCCTGATCTCATCCATCTATACCGATCATTTCGGGCTTTCGGGCAAGCCGTTCAGCCTGTTGCCGGACCCGGATTTCATATTCTGGTCCAGCGGTCACAAGCATGCCTATTCGATGGTCGAGTACGGCTTGCAGAATTTCGCACCCATCATTCTGATTACAGGCGAGGTAGGGGCCGGAAAGACCACCCTGATCCATTATCTGCTGCGCTCTGCGCCACGCGACCTTGTGATCGGGCTGGTCTCCAATGCCCACGGCCGGAACGGCAAGCTGTTGCATTGGGCGCTATCTTCGCTCGGTCAACCGATCGGTGAACGCCTCGGCTATGTTCGCCTCTTCCGGCAGTTCGAGTCCTTCCTGTTTTCGCAGGCGAACCAGGGCCGTCATACGATCCTGATCATTGACGAAGCGCAGAACCTGTCGGGCCCGATGCTCGAGGAACTGCGCTGCTTTTCCAACCTCAACAGCGCCGGGCACGAACTGCTGCAGATCATACTTGTCGGCCAGCCGGAACTGCGCCGCGCCATCGCGCAGCCGCGCCTGATCCAGTTTGCGCAACGGGTATCCTCGGATTTCCACCTTTACGGCATGTCACGCGATGGCGTGCATGACTACATCGCCCATCGGCTCAAGATCGTTGGGGCAACCCGCGAAATCTTCACGCCCGAAGCCTGCGACGTGATCTTCGAGGCCAGCCGGGGATTGCCTCGTATCGTCAATCAGCTCTGCGATACTGCCCTTGTCTGCGCCTTCGCAGAGGATATGACATGCGTGGACGCCAAGCTCGCGAACCATGTTCGCGCGGAGCGCGAGGCAAGGTGGACGCACGGCCAGATCGTGGGCGGACAAGCCGAGTCACTGTATACGTACTGAGAACCGAGCGCGCGCCGCAGAGCCTGGAGGAAAGCCACACCAGTTTCAACGCCAGGCGCCGCGCGTGTCGTAAACCACCTTGCCGGCAAGGCGCGTTTTGTGGAGGGTTCTGAAAGGCTCGTGCTCGACAAGGAGCACGACGATATCGGCCTCGTCCACTGCCTCGTGAGTATCAACGAGACGGACATTGGGACTAGCTGCCAGTTCGGCCGGTAAACTGTCCACGTAAGGGTCCGATGCCAGCACTTCCGTATCCGGCAGGGCACTAGCAATCAGTTGCGCCACCTCCACCGCAGGACTCTCCCTGATGTCGTCGACATTGGCTTTAAACGTCAGGCCCAGACATGCGACCTTCGGTGCCACGAAGCGGCGGGCCTTTGTCACGACCTGCTCGGCAACGTGATGCGGCCGCCTGTCGTTGACCTCGCGCGCGGTCCGGATTAGCGGGGATTCGTCGGGAGCCGCCGAAACGATGAACCACGGATCCACCGGGATGCAATGGCCACCCACGCCCGGGCCCGGACTCAATATGTTCACCCTGGGATGCCTGTTCGCCAGGCGGATCACCTCCCATACGTCGATATGCAGTTTTTCGGCGATCAGGGACAGCTCGTTGGCGAAGGCGATGTTCACATCCCGATATGCGTTCTCAACCAGCTTGGCGAGTTCCGCACTTGCGGCGTCCGTCAGCAGGATCTCCCCTTTTGCAAACACACGATAGATCGAGGCGGCCTGTTCGGCGCACTGCCTGGTGATGCCGCCGACAACGCGGTCATTGGTGACGATCTCGATCATGATGCGGCCTGGCAGGACCCGTTCCGGACAGTGAGCCAGGAAGATGTCTGCGCCGTTGGAGCCGCTGCCGGGTAGCTTGAGATCGGGCCGCAAAGCGCCGATCCATTGGCCTACCTTCTCGGTGGTGCCCGGAGGCGACGTCGATTCCAGCACAACTATGTTTCCAGGCCGTAGCTTCGTCGCGATCTGTTCGGCGGCCGCCTTGACAAAGGACAGGTCCGCGCTGTGATCACCATTGAAGGGGGTGGGCACGGCGATGATGAAGGCATCGGCCTCCGGAGTCTGCGTGGTGGCGGTCAACCGTCCCATGGCCACGGCACCGGAGACGCCGACCGCAAGGTCGGGTTCTATGAACGGAACCTCTCCGCGCGATACGGCGGCCACTATGTCCGGCTTGACATCGACGCCAACCACTTCGATACCCCGCGTAGCCAGCGCCACCGCCGTCGGCAGCCCTATATAGCCTAGACCCAATATGGCCACCCGGCCACAAAACACCCTGTCCATTTTGTTCCCCCCGACCGCCGGAACAGCGGACTCCTGAGTAACCCCTCTGCGGCGGCCCTATCTTCCGTGGCCTTGGCGGGCCACGCGCGTCATGCCCATGCCGGTCGGCCGATAGGCCCGCATTGGCCGGATAAATTCGCGGGCGGTGAGAAGCAGAAAAGCAGTGTTGGTGGCGAGATAGCGCCACCACAGCCGCCCCGGCTCCTGCAACACGCGGTATGCCCACTCCATGCCCAGGCGCTGCCAGGCCGCAGGCGCCCGATGTGTAAGGCCGGCCAGAATGTCGAAGGAGCCGCCCACGCCATGCAGTACCGGAACGCCGAGCGAAGAGCCGAAGCGGGCAAGAAACATTTCTTTCTTCGGCGAGGTCATGCCGACGAAGAGCATGTCGGGGGCGACTTGCCTGATATTGTCCGCTATGGCTGAGGCTTCGCTGTCCTTGAAATAGCCGTGATGAGCACCGGCCACCACCAGGTTCGGAAACCGGACGGCAAGCTCCTCACGCAATCTCGCCATCACCTCGGGCGTAGCGCCAAGCAGGAAGATGGACCGGTGCTCGTGATCGGCGAGAGACAGGAGATGCTCGAAAAGGTCTATGCCGGTGACCCGCTCGGGCAGCGGTCGTCCCAGCAGCCTGCTTGCCCAGACGACGGACTGGCCGTCGGCCAGGAGCATGTCGCACTGCATCAGCGCATTGCGCAGCAGTGGGTCGCCCCGCACTTTGACCACTTTGGCCGCGTTGACGACGCCGATCAGCATCCGGCTCCGTGTCAGGATCGCCGTGCGGCAGCGCTCGATCACCTCGTCCATGCGCAGCGCGTCGAGATAGAACCCAAACAGGAGACTTTGATTGCGTGCCATGGTCCCTTAAACCGGCTTGCCGGAACCCGTAGGCTCCAGGCGGCGCACGGTTCCCCCCGAAAGCCACGCATAAAGCAGCCAGCCTAGCTCGTAGGGCCGGCACTCATAGTCCAGCCTGGTCGGCGGGAAGATGGTGTCCAGGCCCGGAAGAGTGAAGCCTGGATAGATGGCCGTGGTCGCGGCCGAAATCCCGCGCGCCACCTTCTTCAACTCGCGTCTGCCGGCTTTGCGCCAGATCACATTTTCATTCTCGTCGACCATCGACCCGGAGACCTCCGGATGGCGGTCGATCCATTCCAGGCCGCGTATGACGGATTCCAGATGGTCCCTGCCGCCGGCTTCCCGCAAGTCGAGCAGCGCCATGGGCCCCATGCCGTGCTGATGAACGCTATAGACCGGATAACCTTCCACGACCGTGCCGTGGCGGGCATCGTAGTGCCACCACCACTGCCCTTCGGGTCCTTGCAGCGCGCAGATGCGCGCACCACAGGCGTCGGCGGCGTCCAGCGCGGCTGCGTCGCCCGTCGCCACGGAATAGCGCGCCAGACCCAATGTCGAATAAACCTGGTCGGCAAAGGAGCCGACATGGGCGCGTAACCTGCCTGCGGCACTTGCCGGCAACATGTGCGGAAAGAGACCCGAAGCGCCCTGCGCGGCCATCAGCCTGTTCCTGGCCCTTCCAGCAAGCGGTTCGGTGTCGGCGAGGTGAAGCGCGGCAAGAGCTGCAATCAGTGTCCAGGCGCAGTCGACAGTCGCGAGCGGCTCATTGCTGGCAAATGTCTCTTCCAGCTTTCTGAACAGCGTCTCGGCATAGTGGCCTGCCGCCTCTGCCACGGCCCATGCCGCGAGCGCGACGGCGCCGGGGTCGTCGGTCTCGCGTTCGGCACGCGGGATAGTGGCAAGCGCAAGTTGCGCAGCCGTGCCCCCATCGAGGACAAGGGCCTGCGTTTCCAGGTCCACGCAGGCAAGGCCAAGGGCGCATTTCGCAGTATAGCGTAGATTGTCGCCTTCAGGACGCATATGCCTGCCCGAAGGGGAGTCCACGGCGCGAACCGTGTGGACGAAGGTGCCCTCGACATACATGCGCGGCAGGCCCTGCTTCGAGAGTTCGATGAAGCGTTCCATGCGGGAATGAAGCGCGGGAGACAGCATGCGCAAGGCGCGCATCCTGTCACCTATGCCGCCAGGCATGCCCTTGCCGCCGGAAAGGCCGGATTGCTCGCCGGCCCGTGCGACCCGGTTCATGGACAATATGCATGCCGATTTTTGGTTCACTTCAGTTGCTCCGTTCCCGATAGATCGTACGAGTTCAGCCGGGACATTCCATCGCGCCAAAAAGGCTTAAAGCCCCTCTGCCAGGGGCATGCCGGCCGCCCCGCGGCTTACCGCCATGGGTTAAGTCGTCAGCATGGGAGGCTCCCCTAGGGGGGTGTCACGCGGGGACGGGTTAGGCCCTCTACCCCTTGAGGTCATCTTTCCTGCGCAGGGCAGATGCGATGAAGTTTTGCGCGGTATGAAGGGGATGCCAGGGATGAAGAACGGCGCTGCAGCGAGGTCCGCCGAGGATGACCTGCCAGGAGGAAGGCCTGCGGACCCCGAGCCGATGCTGGGGGTCGTGATCGTCACTTACGAAAGCGCAAAGGTACTGCCAGGCCTCCTGGATTCGTTGCGGGATGGGCTGAGCGGCATCGAGCGATACCGCATCGTGGTCGTAGACAACGATTCCAGCGACGACTCGCCACTTGTTGCGGCCTCGCACGACATGCGGCCGGAAGTCCTGCGTATGGGCCGCAATGCCGGTTACGCCGCAGCCATAAACGCGGCGGCGGCGAAGATCGGTGACGACGCCAACCTTCTCATCCTGAACCCCGACATCCGCTTGCTGCCGGGTTCGGCGCGCATACTCTGCGACGCCCTGTCCGATCCCGCGGTAGGCGTAGCCGTGCCGAAGGCACTTGCCGAAACGGGCGAAATGCTCCTTTCGCTCCGCCGCGAACCATCCCTTCGCTCCGCATGGACCGACGCCCTTCTTGGAACGCGGCTGGCGGCACTGCTGGGTACAGGAGAAATCGTCGCCGATCCGAAGCTATACGCGGAAGGCGGCACCGTCGAATGGGCGACCGGCGCGATACTGGCGGTTTCGGCACGCGCGCGCCGCATCGCCGGCGAATGGGACGAGAGCTTCTTTCTCTACAGCGAAGAAGTCGACTATCTCCAAAGAATGAGGCAGCACGGGTTCCGTGTAGTCTATGCGCCGGATGCGCGTGCCATTCACATCGGCGGGGCATATCATGACAACGCTTTCCTGTCCGCGCTGATGACCGCCAACCGCATACGCTATTTCCGGCGACTCCACGGTCCCCTTGCCACCATGCTGTTCAAGCTCAGCATAATCATTGGGGAAACGTTGCGGGCGCCTCTTGGCCCTGGTCATCGCGCTGCCCTGCGCGCAGCCGTCATGCCACAGCGCTGAGGCTGATCCTCGACCGGTCCGTGGCGGCAAGTATCTCGGCATAGATCCGGTCCATGCGCTCCACCTTGGCATTCCATAGCGCCGTGGCCGTCACATGCGCATGCGCCGCCGCGCCCATGGCCAGCCGCTGCCGGGGATCGGCGGCCAGGCGCCGGATCGCTGCTGCTATGTCGGCGGCCAGCGCCTCCGGCGTCGTGACGGAGAGCCTGATCGCGCAGGCATCGGTGGTAGCACTGCCAGGCCCGCCCCTGTTGACGACCACCAGCGGCAGCGAGAAACCCATCGCTTCGAAGACGACATTGCCGCCGGGTTCCCGATAGCTCGGAAACACGAAGACATCGGCAGCCCGGTAGAACTCGGCCACCTCACTCCTGGAACGCCACCCGTGGAACGTGACGCATTGGCCCAGCCCGTGGCGGGCGACGATCTCCTCGCATGCCGAACGGTCCGGACCGGCGCCGACGACGTCGAGGATGAAGGGAACATCGGGAATAAGCGTCAGCGCGCGGAGAATGTCCCGCAGCCCCTTCGTGCGTACCAGGCGCCCGACAAAGAGCAGGCGCAAGGGACCTTGCCTGCCGGGCCGCACGATGGGCGGCGGCACCTCGTCCGGTCCGGTTTCACTCATCACCTCGAAGCGGCGCAGCGGAATGTCAGCGAGTTGCTCGCGCACGTAGTCCGCAATGCCGAGCACGCAGTCCGCGCTGGAATAGGTGCGACGCAGAAGCGGATCGTGGCGGCGGCGAAAACCGTCGATCTCCCGCAACCTCATGTACCACGGCATCGTTTCCTCGTCGGCTAAGAAGCCGGCCGGCGTCTCCAGCCCTCCGCCGACAGGACCGATGACGAAGGGAATTCCGGTTCCCGCCAGCGGCGACGGGTAGCGCATGGCGACCGGAGTTGGCTGGTGGCCGATATCAAACCGTTCCCCCGACCGGATCGCTTGCCTGATCCAGTTCCGCACGCGCATGTAGAAAGGCACGTAGCCCGGCTTCAACATGCTGTTGAGCCTTTCCGCACGCCCCAGCAACGGCGGCTCCGCCCATTCGATGACACGCAGACCTGTCAGTTGCTCGGAGGCGGGGCGCGCTCCTCGCTTGTGATAGGTGAGAAGGGTTACATCATGACGGGGCGCCAGAAAGCGCGCCCACTGATATGCGACCCATGCTTCACCGACGTCTTCACCATTGCAGGTCGGCGCGACGAGAAGCAGCCTTGCCATCTCAGGACCCCATCAATGCACCCTTGCGCCAGCGTGCTTTCAGCCGGCGGGCAAACTCCAGCCGTCCTGCCGCCTGTTTCGCCCAGCTTTCGACAAGAGTGTTTGCCCGCAACGCTGTGAGAAGCAAAACCGGGGATAACCGCCGTGCGGCAAGGTAGACATCGCTCTCAAGCCGGTCGGCACGCCCGAAAGCGGATTTGTAGTCGGCTTCGCCATGGCCGAAATCGAGGCGCGTGATTGCCGGCTCGGCGCAAAGGTCTTCCATCATATGCATCATTGCGTAGCTGCCGACCGAATGTTTCCCGTATTCCGGGTCGAAGGCAGGCGTGCCGATGAAGAACGTGTCGCGATAGGCGAACCCGTTCCAGAAGGCGACAGGCTGTCCGTTGAGGTACAGCATCCATGTGCGGTAGCGACCCATCTCCAGGCCGTGCCTGATAAGCGCAATCTGCATGGGCGTGCCCGTAAATCCGACGCCAAGCCGCCTCTGGTAGCTCTTCGATGCAACCTGCTCCATCTCTGCACACATGGTTGCCAGTTCATCCGGCCTGCAGAAACGATGCAGGCGGACGTTGGCGAATGTGTCTTCCAGTTGCCTTGCCTTGCGTCTGATCGTGGACCGGGACTTGCTTGAACGGCGCTGGAGAAACTCCTCGAACGTCGAGGGAATGTCCGCCACCCAGCGCACAGAGGGCGGACTGGCCATGGCCCGAAGGCCCGACCCGGCCGCCGCCAGGGCCTCCCGGAAAAGAGTGCCGGCTACGGGCACGTTGCGCATCAGGATAAACTCGGCCTCGCCCCTGTCCAGGAAGCCGTAGAGTTCCTTCATGAGCGCCGCCTCATCCGCCGCGCTCCTTGCGCCCAGGATGCCGTCAAATGTCACGACGACCGCGCGCACCACCGCCTTTCCCAGCCGGGCATAGCCGAACCGGAACGGTATATGGAGTATTTCCCGCCTCGAAACCGCCATCAGGTCGCGGCCGCCCGGGTTTCTCATGTGCACGATGGTAGGGTTGAGAACCAGTTGGGCGTTCGCCACGACGGTCGAAAAGAAGTCGATGTCGGAATCGATGTCGCGTGGTGCAAGGGCCTCCCAGACAGGACGCAACTGCTCCATCTGCTCAAAGGTTGTGGCGACGGTGGCCGCCGGCTGGCCCGGAAGCGTTTGCTCGAAAGAGCGCACTCCAATGTCGATGGCAGGGCTTTGATGCATGGGCCGAGTTCCCCGTTTCAATCGAACCTAGCTGCCCGGACCGGTGCCCGCTATCGACCGGCCGCGCCTCGAAAGGCGTAGATCCGTCCCGTAATTCTGCGTATCTGCGGGAAATGCGCGATCCCGGCGGCGTCTCTTTCCCTCGGGGCTGCCGGGGTCCGGCACGTCCCTTATCCATACGCCGCTCCCCAGGAGGAAGATCACCAGCACAAAGGTCGCGTTCCAGAAATAGACGGTCCAGCCCGCGAGGAAGAGCCCCGTCATGGAGATGACATAGGCCGTGCGATAGGTACTCACCCGCTCGTCATCGACGCGTTTGAGCGCAACAGGCAGCACCGTTGCGAAGAAGGTGGCCAGCATGAAGACCTCGGCGGGAATGCCGTGCCTGATGGCATCGATCAGCCAGAACATGTCGATGCTGGGCGTCATCCATGATGGCCGCTCCCATTCGAAGAAACCCGCTCCGAACAGGGGTTTGTTCATCACGGCGATCGTGCCGTACTCCCATATGTTCAACCGAGTACGCGCCGAGCCTTCGTCAAAGGAGAAGTAGGAAATGAAAATGGAAGGCAGGGAACGGTTCGAAAAAAGCTCGAGCACGACGGCAGCGGCAAACGCGAAGCTGACAAGTATCTTCCACCTTTGCTGGATGAAACGCAGGGTGCCGTTCCAGACCAGCAGCAGGAACTGCGCGGCCAGCGCGGCCAGAGGGCCGGCCGAAAGCGAGAAGAACGTTGCCCCAATAACTACCCCGCTTCGCAACCAGCGGCGCGGCGTGCTGTTTCCGTATCCAAGAACGAGGTGGACCAGCGCCAGGATCGAGGCCGTGCATACGCCGAACAATATCGGGTGCTCATAGACCACCTGTGCGCGTCGCAGCCCCCATCGCGGGTCGGTGGGAGCATCCGGAAACGTCGGATAGAACATGCCAAGAAAGTCGCGCGCCATATCGCGGCCGGTGAAGGATTCGAAGGCGGCCAGCGGCAGCATCACGACCACGAACAGGAACAGAAGCCGCGTCATCCTGTAGAAATCGTCGGCGCTGCGAATGAAGCATCGTGCAAGGAAATAGCTGCCAACTGACTCGATGAAGATCATGCCGGCGGATTGAAGCGCATAGGACGCCCCATGCACGACGGTGATGGCTACGGCACACCATAGTGCATAGGCCAGGATGCAGATGTCGGCCAGGCGTATGCGGCCCGCCCTGCCGGAAAACCACATGACCAGGCACGGAATGATCATGACCATCAGGACGAGCCGATAGATCGAGATCCGCATGGAACCCAGCATGATGACCCAGGGAACGAGCTGGGCGATCAGAAACAGGGTTACCGGCAAGGCCAGTTTCCCTGCGGCGCCTGACGGGGTCGGCGCAGCGGCGATGTCCCCTTCAACGACCCCTGCCTTGTCGGGCAGCCGGACGGCGCCGGCCCTCGCCGGCGTGACCAGCCGGGCCAAAGCAGGGCGCCCGAAGGCTGCCCTGCGGTAGGCCATCACAGCGCTGGAGCTGCCTCTTCCGCCCGTCGTGGGACCAGGAGCAGCTCCTTTAAATCGTCTGCCAGATCGGCCACGCATTCCACCCTGTCCTCTCTGAGATAATCCGGCATATGGCTTCTTGCGGCGATGCCGGTCGCGGGGTCCGCCTCGAATGCCTGAATCTGCTGCTCGAGCGCCCCTGCGATCTCTTCCGGCCTTATCCCGTCGGGCACCAGCAGGTTCTCGTGCCTGTTCGCCATATGCTTGTTGCCGTAAGCGTTGGTGAGCACCCGCACACCGAAATGCGCCATTTCCAGCGGCGGGTAACTGGGATGGGGAGACACCATCAGCGAGAGACCGACGGCCGCTTTCCTGAGCAGAAGCGCATAATCCTGCAGCGATGCCTTACCCAGCGACTGCAGGCGATGCCCGCCTCCGAGATCCATGTCTTCATGCTGCTCGCCAACGGAAAGGATGCGCCAGTCCCTGTGAGCGCTGCCATGATGCTCTGCCCAATGCTCCAGGCAGCGGCGTATCAGGTAGAAGGCGTTGCGGGGAATTTGCGGCCGTCCATAGACGAGCAGGATCTTCTCCTTTTCCTGCGCACGCAGATCGTCTGCAAAGGGCCGCAGGGCAGAGTTCATTCGTGGCTCGAACACATATTCGCGCGCTGCGCGATGCCCTTGCGCGGCCCAGTAGCCTTGCAATTCCCTGGTGTTGAGAACTGCCCAGACCGGCCAATGGCCACCCATGGCCTCCCTGGCAAGAAGATGCGCCGCCGAAAACGGGTAGAATCCAGGCTCATATTCCTGGATGAGCTGGATCTTCGGCATCGGTTCGCGACCGAAATGCATCGCCTGCGCGCGCAAGGCAGGCTCGAGGTTCAGGGATATCCACCAGTTGAAGGCGATGAAAATATCCCCTGCCCTTATCGGCAGCACATTCATGTTCCGGGAAAGAACATGGAACGGGCAGTTAGCCAGTGCGGGATAGGAAAGGGCTGCATTGTCCTCGGGGCCGACATCCTTCTCGGTGACGATCCGGGCCTCGATTCCGGCAGGAGCAAGCAGGTACGCAAGATCGTTGAACAGCCGCAGGCCAGTCATCACGCCGCCAAACGCCGCTGCACGAGAGAGATCGGTGATCGCCAGGTTGATCCGCGGCACGGCGCTCGGGTCGGGCTGGAACATGATGTCCTTCAGGACTGCATATTCAATGCCCGGCCCGTTCAACCTGTCACGGACCCGGTCGAACATGCCTTTGAGAAAAGGCGGCGCCATCTGTTTGATGGCTGCACGGTTCAAGGCTCTGAGTTGGCTGTCACGCAGGGTCAAGGGTCACCTCATCGCCGCCGAGAGGAGAACTGCCTCAAGCTTGCGGGTCTGCCTGGCCGCATCGTGCCGTGCCAGGCAATAGGCTCGCGCCGCGCCTCCCAACCTGCGCCTGAGGATCGGGTCCTTGGCGAGCATTTCCATGGATTGGGCCATGGCCTCGCAATCTTCCTCAGGCACGAGATAGCCTGTCTGGCCCGGTACGATCTGATCCGGGATGCCGCCCACCGGTGTCGCCACGACCGGCAAGCCACATGCCATCGCCTCGGCCAACGAAACGGGCGATCCCTCCCGCACGCGTGAATGCTGTATGAAGACGTCGAAGTCCGGCAACTCCCGGGCCAGATCAGGCTCCGTGACATGGCCGCGAAAATGAACCTTTTCACGGATGCCGAGCCTGTTCACCATGCCCTCGAGATTGGCGCGCTCTTCTCCTTCGCCAAAAATGTCCAGCCATGCATTTGCGCAAGTGCGGGCCACGCGGGCAAAGGCCGCTATCGAGACATCGCACCCCTTGTCGGGCTGCAGGCGGGAAACCATGACGAAACGCACCTGCCCGTCCGGTCGCCGCTCGCGCGGCCGGAACACGTCGGTCGGCGCACCGCAGGGAATGTAATGGATCTTGGCCGGATCCATCCCATGATCTTCAAACCAGCGCCGCTCCGCCTGCGTCACGACGACAACGCCCGCAAAGTGCGGAATGCAGCGAACGAGGCTCCACCGGTACCAACGGTTTCGCAGGAACGGAAAATCACCGTGGAAATAGACAAGGAGCGGAATGCCGGCCTTGCGCGCAACCGGCTGCAGACGCATTCCCATGTCTCCGAAATGACAGAGGATCACGTCCGGCGACCGCTCGGCAAGGAGGCGCTGCAAGCGGACCCGCTCGGCTCCCGCAGCGGCATAGAAATTTCCGCTGAACGCCGTCCTGGCGCGATGCAGCCAGCGCGCCGGCCCGTCGTAAGGTGCCGGATTGCCGCGAATGATGTGCTCGTCCAGGCCCTCTGTCGGCTGCGTCTGGCGGTTCACCCGTTCCCAACAGACCAGCTCCCGGCGAAAGGCGTTCATTCCCACCACCTGGCGCCACATCCATGGGCGGCCGGGCGCCCCGAAGGTGCGGGCGGCAATGAGCAGCCGCGGCAGGCCCTTCCTGCCGGCCGCTTCGATCTGAAACGTGGCCGCTGTATCCATCGCCGAACTTTCGGGCATGGAACCGATAGGCGTCAAAATGGCCTATGAAGGTATGGGGTGCCGTTGGCTACGCCAAATGATCCACGGGTCTAATCCCCGCTAGCCCCTTGCGTACCCCATCCTGCACGTTCGATTCTCCCGGTAGCTCGCAGGCAATGCCGGTTCATCGTATCGGTAAACTATGTAGCCCCCGCGCAGAGCAGCCCACACCAATAGGCGTATGGGCCGAAGCACTTTCGAAAGAATACCATCTCCGAATGCTTCCCGCGGATATTCTACATCGATGTGTATGCTGCCTGAATACTTGAAACCCTCCAGCCGGGGATCACGGAAATGCACTCGGTCGACGTCATCGTTCCATGTTATCGCTACGCTCACTTCCTTGCCGAATGCGTCGAAAGCGTTCTGTCCCAGGAAGGCGTTTCCGTTCGCGTTCTGATCATCGATGACGCTTCTCCCGATAACACCGAGGAGATCGGCCGAATGCTCGCGCGGCTCGACGCCCGCGTCTCCTTTCACCGGCATGCGGTCAACAGGGGCCATATTGCCACCTACAACGAAGGCATCGAATGGTCCTCGGCCGACCATGTGCTGCTCCTTTCCGCTGACGACTACCTGCTGCCCGACGCGCTTGGCCACGCCAGCCGATTGCTGGAGAAAGTGCCTTCGCTCGGCTTCGTGTTCGGAGAGGCCCTGATCCTCCATCCAGACGGCTCGACCGAGGCCGTGCGTCCGTTTCCCGGCTGTATTGGCGGGGAAATGGTGATGACCGGCGCGGAGTTCATCCGCAGAAGCGGCGCGTCCAATATGGTTCCGACACCATCTGCTGTCGTGCGTACCGAGCTTCAAAAAAGGGCGGGCGGCTACCGGGCGGAACTGCCGCACAGCGGGGATATGGAGATGTGGCTCCGGCTTGCCTCGTTCGCCGATGTGGGCTTCATCGCGCGACCGCAGGCGGTCTACAGGCGGCACGAAGCGAACATGTCGCTGGCCTATGCCCGGGATTACCTTCTAAGCGATCTGCAGCAGCGGCGGGCGGCTCTATTCACCTTCTTCGCAACAGGCGCCGCGCCGCTTGCGTCCGACGTCAGGCTGCAGGGCAGTCTCCTGCGCTCCCTTGCGCTGCAGGCTGTCGGCAGGGCGAGCATGGCCTTCAACGATGGCGATCTCGCAGGCAGCGAGGCATTGCGCTCCTTTGCCAGCGATACATGGCCAGCGGTTCGCCGGTCGCCTGCCTGGATGCGGCTTTCTGCCAAGCGACTTCTCGGCGCGCAGAATCTGCAAAGGATGCGCTCCGCCAGGGCAACGCTGCTCAGGCGAACTGAACCCTAGCCATCAGACCTTCGTTCATGGCCTCTCCGGTTGGAGAAACGTCGACGCCATGGGCGGAGCCGGCATACAGCCGACGATCCCCCCCTACACCTTTGTGGTGTGACCCTAAGGCCATTTCTTCAATTTACTCCCGCACCGAAAAGCCATCTCGTTGCTGTGTGGGCAGCGCTGGAAACGGCGGACAAACCCGCGACATTCCCACGGAATGGTCGGCTGACATGGAGCGGCCGGCGCACCATTCGAGAAGAGGGATTGAGGGGCAGCATGATCGCATCGAATGTCGAGCTGGACAAAAGCGTGGTCATTCCCCACCCCGATCTTGTCAACCTTTACGGTTGCCGCATCGGCGCCGGCACACGCATTGGCACCTTCGTCGAAATCCAGAAGAATGCCGCTGTCGGCCGCAACTGCAAGATTTCCAGCCACTCCTTCATCTGCGAAGGCGTGACCATTCGTGACGGTGTCTTCATCGGCCACGGCGTCATGTTCACCAACGACGTTTACCCACGCGCCACACGCGGCGACGGACTTCCGCAGACGGACGCGGACTGGGACGTAGTGCCAACCGTGGTCGAAGACGGCGTCTCCATCGGCTCCAACGCCACCATCCTGCCAGGCATCACCATAGGCGAAGGCGCTCTTGTGGGCGCAGGCGCAGTCGTCACCAGAGACGTTCCTGCCCATGCCACAGTGGCCGGGGTCCCCGCACGCATTCTCGCCAGGGGGACGCCCGCGGACATGCTCAGGAGAGCCACATGATCGGCGTTGCCGTTGTCGGATATGGATACTGGGGCCCGAACCTGGTGCGCAATTTCTGCGAAACGCCGGGCGCACGCCTGGTATGCGTGTGCGATCGGAGCGTGGAGCGCCTTGACGCCGTGCAGGCACGCTATCCGGCGGTCTCCGTGACGGACGACTTCAACAAGGTGCTGAGCGACAAGCGCGTTCACGCCGTGGCCATCGCAACGCCGGTATCCAGCCATTTCCATCTGGCCATGAGCGCTCTCATGGCGGGCAAGCATGTCCTGGTGGAAAAGCCCATGACGGCAACTTCCGAGGAGGCGCAAAGGCTGGTGGACGAAGCAGCGCGTCGCAACCTGGTGCTGGCCGTCGACCACACCTTCATTCATACGGGCGCTGTCCGCAAGATGCGCGAACTGGCCTCAGCCGAACTCGGCGAGATCTACTATTACGATTCCGTGCGCGTGAACCTGGGCCTGTTCCAGCATGACGTTTCCGTCCTGTGGGATCTGGCGGTCCATGATCTGTCCATCCTGGACTATGTGCTGGACGCGCGGCCGGTTGCCGTTTCCGCCACCGGCGTCAGCCACGTTGCCGGCGAGCCGGAAAATATCGCCTATCTGAACCTGTTCTTCGCCAGCAATCTGATCGCGCATATTCACGTAAACTGGCTCGCCCCGGTCAAGGTGCGGCGCACGCTCATCGGCGGCAGCCGCAAGATGATCGTTTATGACGATCTCGAGCCGAGCGAGAAGATCAAGGTCTACGACAAGGGCATCACCCTCAACGGCAATCCGCAAAGGAACGGCGAGAAGGTCTACCAGATGCTGGTGGGCTATCGGACGGGCGATATGTGGGCGCCTCAGCTCGACACCGCCGAGGCGCTTGGCCTGGAACTGCGCCAGTTCATTGAATGCATCCAAGCGGGCGACACGCCAAGTGCCGACGGAATGGCCGGGTTGCGCGTGGTGCGCATACTCGAGGCGGCCAGCCAATCGCTCGCCCAGCGCGGACGGGTGATCGAACTGCAGGAAGCGAGGTATGTCGCATGATCCCCCTGTTGGACCTCCGCGCGCAATATTCCGGCATCAAGGAAGAAATCGAGGCCGCCGTGCTGAAAGTCCTGGCGTCGGGCCAGTATGTGCTTGGTGACGAGGTGGCCGCCTTCGAGGAGGAATTCGCCAAGTTCTGCGGCGCCGGATATGGCGTCGCCGTCAATACCGGTACCAGCGCGCTGCATCTCGCGTTGCTGGCGGCGGGCGTGGGGCCCGGAGACGAGGTCATAACCGTTCCCTTCACTTTTGTGGCAAGCGCGGCGGCAATAGACATGACGGGAGCGCGGCCGGTCTTCGTGGATATCGGTCGTGCGAGCTTCACCATTGACCCGGTGCAACTGGAAAAGGCGATCACGCCCCGCACCAGGGCCATCATGCCCGTCCACCTCTATGGGCAGATGGCCGATATGGACGCCATCATGGCAGTGGCCACGCGACACGGCATTCCGGTTATTGAGGATGCTTGCCAGGCCCATGGCGCCAGCTATCACGGCGAAATGGCCGGAAGCATGGGGCTTTCGGGGTGCTTTTCCTTCTATCCCGGCAAGAATCTCGGAGCCTGCGGCGAAGGCGGCATTGTTGTGACCAGCGATCCCAGGCAGGCGCGGAAAATGCGAATGCTGCGCGATTGGGGGCAGGAACAGCGCTATCACCACCTGGTCAAGGGCTTCAACTACCGCATGGATGCCCTGCAGGGCGCGATCCTGCGCGTGAAGCTGCGCCATCTCGACGAATGGACGGTAGCGCGGCGCAAAATTGCGCATCGCTATAGCGCGTTGCTGCAAGGTTCACCCGTGGCCCAGCCGCCGGCGGAACTGGCCGGGCGCAGGCACGTCTACCACATCTATGCCGTGCGTGTGCGCGAGCGCGACGAAGTTCGACGGATCCTGGATGCGCAGGGCATACAAACCGGCCTGCACTATCCGATCCCGGTCCATTTGCAGCCCGCCTACGCAGAACTCGGCTATCGCCGCGGAGACTTTCCCGAATCCGAGAAGGCGGCGCATGAGGTGCTCTCGCTGCCAATCCATCCGGACATGACGCTCCGCCAGGCAGAGCAGGTCATTGCCGCCATGGAGCAGGAAGCCTATGTCCATTGAGCGACAGGCGCATGGACGCATCGTGCAGGCCGTGCATGGCAGGCAGGCCGCACCGCGCGACCTGGATTTCGAGGCGGGTCTTGATGCCTTTCTCAGGCAGGCCTATTCGCGCGAAGGCCTGATCGAGCTTTACGGGCGCTTCTGCACGGGTGACGGAACCATCGACGCACTCATGCGCCGCGCCATCTGGCGCACGCTCGCCGGGCGATGTGGCGCGGGCCTGCGGGTCGGTTCCGGCGCCGCGTTCCGCCATGCCGAAACCTTCAGCATCGGCGAGGGAGTCTTCATCGGCGCGCAAGCCTGCATACAGGGCCGCTTCGACGGGCATTGCACGATCGGCAACCACGTGTGGATCGGGCCGCAGGCGTTTCTGGATGCCCGCGATCTTTTCCTGGGCGACCATGTCGGCTGGGGTCCTGGCGCCAAACTGCTGGGTTCGACCCATACGGGCGTTCCGCACGACATCCCCATCATCCAGACCGACCTGGAGATCAAACCGGTCAGGATCGAGGCATGGGCCGACATAGGCACCAATGCGGTCATCCTGCCGGGTGTCACGATTGGCAAGGGCGCAATTGTCGGCGCGGGCGCGGTCGTAGCGTCCGATGTGCCGGCTTTCGCAATCGTGGCAGGAGTTCCTGCGCGCCTCTTGCGCTGGCGCACGCCCGAGGAAGCCGAAGAAGTCGAAAAGGTTCTCGCCAATGAAGGGTAAGCGCATTCTCATAACCGGCGGAGCCGGTTTGATCGGTTCCCACATTGCCGACCTTGCCGCACGGGAGCGCCCGAAATCCATCGTCGTGCTCGACAATTTCACGCGCGGCCGCCGGGCGAACCTGGATCAGGCCATGGCTGCCTTTCCGCTGGAAATCGTCGAGGGAGACATTCGCGACCGCGACCTCGTCCAAAAACTGTGCGCGGCAAGCGACATTGTGTTCCATCAGGCCGCGATCCGCATCACGCAATGCGCCGAGGAGCCACGGCTTGCCTTCGAAGTGCTGGCCGAAGGCACGTTCAACGTGGTGGAAGCCGCGGCCGCGGCTGGCGTGGAAAAGGTCGTGGCCGCGTCATCGGCCTCGGTCCTGGGCATGGCCGGGCATTTTCCCACCACCGAAGACCATCACCCCTACAACAATCGCACCATCTACGGCGCCGCCAAGGCCTTCAACGAGGGGCTGTTGCGCAGCTTCGCCGAAATGAAGGGGCTGCGTTACGTGGCCTTGCGATATTTCAACGTCTACGGCCCGCGCATGGATGTTCACGGTGTCTATACAGAGGTGCTGATCCGCTGGATGGAGCGCATCGCCCAGGGCCAGCCGCCCATCATCCATGGCGACGGCACTCAGACGATGGATTTCGTGCATGTGCACGACATAGCGCGCGCCAACATGCTCGCGGCATCTTCCGACGTGACCGACGAGGTGTTCAACGTAGCCAGCGGTACCGAAACGAGCCTCAACGAACTTGCGGCGTTGCTGGCGAAGGTGATGGGGTCCACGCTCCGGGCCGAGCACGTCGAGCAGCGCAAGGTGAACGCCGTGCCACGACGACTTGCCGACACAAGCAAGGCAAGGGCGCTTCTCGGCTTTGAGGCGGAAATCCCCCTGGAGGCGGGCCTGCGCGACCTCGTCTCCTGGTGGCAGCAGGAACGCAAGATAGGGACGGAGGTCGCGGCATGACACGAGCATTGCGGCAGATACCGGTAGCACGGCCGGTGCTCGACGAGCGCGAAGTTGAAGCTGTGCGGCGCGTCGTGCTTTCCGGCTGGGTCACGCAAGGCCCCGAGGTAGCGGCTTTCGAGAAGGAGTTCGCGGCAAAGGTCGGAGCCTCCCATGCATGTGCCGTGTCCAATTGCACGACAGCCCTGCACCTTGCGCTCAAAGCAGTCGGCGTCGGCATCGACGATGAAGTCATCACCGTCAGCCACAGCTTCATCGCCACCGCCAACGCAATCCGCTATTGCGGTGCGATTCCGGTCTTCGTCGACATAGAGGAATGCGGCTTCAACATTGATCCCGCACTGATCGTCCCCGCGATTACCAGCCGGACGAAGGCCATCCTTTGCGTCCATCAACTGGGCATGCCCTGCGATCTGGCCCGCATCATCGAGATCGGTCGCCGCCACGGCATCCCCGTAATCGAAGATGCTGCGTGCGCGACCGGCAGCGAAATTCTCTGGGGCAGCGAATGGGAGCCCATCGGCAGGCCGCACGGCGACATAGCCTGCTTTTCCTTCCATCCCCGCAAGGTGGTGACAACCGGCGACGGTGGCATGCTGACCACCAGCAATCCCGAATACGACCAGAAGTTCAGGCTATGGCGCCAGCATGGCATGAGCGTCTCCGATACGCTGCGCCATGGCTCACGAACGGTCATCAATGAAGACTATCCGGAGCTGGGTTACAACTACCGCATGACCGACCTGCAGGCGGCGCTCGGCCGCGTGCAACTGCAACGCCTTCCCGAAATCATCGGGCGTCGTCGCGAACTGGCTCGACGTTATGGCGAGGCCCTGGCATCGATCCCCGGCGTCGTCGTGCCTCGGGAACCTGCCTGGGCGCGCAGCAACTGGCAGAGCTATTGCATCGGTCTCCCCGTTGGCGCCAACCAGAGGGAGGTGATGCAGACCATGCTCGATCACGCAGTCGCGACACGACGCGGGGTAATGAACGCCCACCTTGAGGACGCGTACCAGCGCTGTCAGTCCTATGTTGCAGGTTCGGATCTGGATCGCGGCGTCGAGATGCAACACCATGCCATCATCCTGCCGCTGGCAGTGCAGATGACCGACGACGACGTCGATTTCGTTGTGGACACCTTGCGATTGGCGCTGCGTCAAGCCGAACAGCCTGCTTGACGCAGGTCCCGGCCTCCAGCCGGTCAGGCTGCCTTAAGCAGGCGCGAGCGGATAGGAGCGGGAAGCGACTCGGGCGGCAGCAGCTTCACGAGGGCGCCAAGGCATAGTATCCCGGCAACCAGCGTGACCAGCGTTCCGATCGCCGTGGCCTGCCAGAAAGAGGCCAGCATGGTCAGCGCGAACACGCCGGCCGAAGTCGGCAGCAGCATCAGCCCGAGCCTTATATTGGCCGCGGACCAGCGGAATCCGCTCATCCGGCGCACGATGCAAAAGACCAGCACGGCATGGAAGGCATACAGCCCAAAAAACGCCGCGCCAGCCCCGGCCACGCCGAAATAAGGCGTCAGCCACCACGCCAAGCTCAGATGCGTTGCGGTTGCAATGACCTCGGTGACAAGGAGGATTACCTGCCTGTTCTTGGCGACAATGATGAAGCCGATCGGCCAAGCGATAATGCGCAGCATCATGCCAAGGCATATCCAGCGCAGCGCAACGCCCGCGTCGTGGAATTTCGACGAATACAGCAACTCGATCACGAATGGGGCCCAGGACAATGTGGCGAGAAGACCCGGCCCCGCCAGTAGCATGCCGACTTGCGCCTGCTCATTGACGAGCCTGTTGCACGCCTCGTTATCGTTGCAGACAGCCGACAGCCGGGGATAGAAATCGGCGCCCATCGCCTGCAGCACGAAGCCTGCATAAATGCCCCCAACCGTCCATGCCGCCTGGTAGAGCCCAGCGGCCGTCGGCCCGTGCGTTTGCATGACAAGAAGCCTGATAAGGTAGGCGGCGGCGACCGTCAGCAGCCCGGTCACCAGGAAGACCAGGCCCAGTTTCATGAGGCCTGGAGCTTCACGCCGGATATCGGGGGGCGTCAGCGGCACCTGCGGCAATTGCACTCGCCGCGCATAGACCCACGACAGCATCAACGAGATGGCGGCCATGCCCACCAGGGAGGGAACGATGCCCTTTATGCCCCACACATAAAGAAGCGGTACGGTCACCACCGTTCCGAGCACGGCCGCAAACATGTTGGCCCGGGCAAGAAGGGCGATCTGCCGGGTTCCCTGCAACAACGCATTCTGGGCGCCGCTGACAACCCGCAGAAGCACGGCAAGCGACAACAAACCCACACCGACGGCATCGGCATGCTCACCGAAGGTGAATCCGGAAACTGGCACCCTCAGGAGCAACAGCGCCCCCATGCCCAACACGCCAAGTAGCAGCGACGCCTTTCGAAGCAGAGACGCTATGACTGCGCTGCGCTCCATGTCGCCGGCACCCGCAGCTTCGGCGATCTGCCGCACGCCGGACGATTGGAGACCAAGACTGGCAATGCCCTGCGACAGTTCGAGCAGGGCTGAATACAGGCTCATCAGCCCGAAACCCTCGGGGCCGACCAGAACTGCCGCAGCCTTGTTGCGGATGATGGCAAAGACGATGGCGAAGGCCGAGGAGCCACCGATCAGGACTGTCGAGCGCAGGATCTGAAAATAGGACGATGCTCCGGACTCCTGCGATCCTGCACCAGACTTGGATTTGCCTTCATGCGAAGGCTGGCTCATTGGCCAACCTCCGCGGCAAGAGCCGGCCCGGCTTCCGCCCGGCTGGAGGAGGATGTGCCGGGAGCCGCAAGGGGGCTCGATTTCTGCCGGACCGTTACAACGTCCCCCGGCATCAGCAGGGTCGATCGCGTTGCCGGAATCTCCTTGCTCTCGCCGCCCTCATTGCGGGTCAGAAAGAACTCGATCGCCTCGGCGTCCTTGGTCGAAGGCGTGGCGGATGCCAAGGCTTCGAGCAGAAGCTTTTGCGACACCTCCTGATTGAGCAAAAGTCGCTGTAGCTGCGCCTGCTCCTGCTGCAGGGCTCCGGCCACCTCCGTCTTGTGCCGGTCTTCCACACCAGCGAGATTGCGCGTCGCTTCCGTGATGCTCTGGCGCGCGCGCATTATGGCGGTCACCTGATCGAGCCTGTCCGCCTGATAGCTCGCCAGCCTTTGCTCGAGTTCGGAGCGCCGGGAGGCAATCGCGATGCCTTTCTCGACCAGCACACTGACATTGTTCAGTTCCTTGCGGGCGTTCTCAATCCCGATGTCTGCCGCTTTGACCTTTTGCTCCAGAACCTTGATCTCGGCTTCCAACAGCTCGCGGAGTTCTTCCAGCGACTTTACCTGTCTCTCCCTTTCCTGGACGCGTGTTTGGAAGATGATGCGTTCCTGGGCCTGGACGGTGGCTGCCAGCTCGGTGTCGCCGTCTCCGGCCTCGAGGTCAGGAAAAACGACTTCCGAAGCGCCTGCCATCTCGGCATTGAGCCGGGCGATACGCGCCTTGGTGCGCAGAATGCTGTCACGTACGCCCTGAAGCTCGCCGACCAGCCGAATCTCATCTGCAGAACGCGTATTTTCCTGCCGAAACGGGCCACCACTCAAGGCAAGCGCCTGAAGCACGGTAAGGCCCGTGCGATATCGATATTCTCCTGGTGTGGTCACGTCGCCCACGACATATATTGGCGGATACTCCAGGATCTCGACAGTGGTGTCAGGCTTCTCGAGCAGGCCCATCCGCTTCTGCAGCCTTGTCGAGATTTCATTCGCCACTGACGTAGCGTCGCGACCGGCGGCTTCGACCTGCCCGATTACCGGCAGGCTAAGCGTTCCCGTCTGGGAAACGGCGAACTCGCCGCCGATCGCCTGCCAGGCCTGATAGTCGCCCTTCGCCGGATTCCATTGAACCACGGTGACGCGCAGTTTCGTTTGGGGCTGAAGCAGATCGTCGAAAGCGCCGGCTGACAGGGCGCCGGCAAGTACGAGGACCAAGAGCCCGACCGCTCTCGAAAACTGAAACCGGAGCCCCATGCGCACCTTCTCCCCGTCGCTGGCGTAAACAGACCCTTGTTGCGATCTTGCGGACGGGCATGTCCGCTGAAAAGCTACCGAGAAGGAAGTGCCCTTCATCCAATGGGGTGAAATGGGTGCCGGTTGGCTAAGCGGTACGTCCTTAGCGGGATTGGCCGGGCGTGGCCGGCTATATCCGCGGCCGGCCGTGGGCACACCAGGCGCGGATACGGGGCAGGTTCGGTTTCACGAGCCTGTCGATGGCGGTCTTTTGGTGACCCCGGTGCCTGGTAAATAACCCGGAGGAACTACCGAACCCGGCCTGCCTACCACTTTATTATGCCGGCGCGTAGCGCGGACTGACGTTCTATCCAACTTGTCGAGTGGATCGGCCCCTTCGATTATTCCGGATGCAGGAATGCACGTGGAGGGCGCACCATTGCATGACGAACCGGAGGCATATCAAGCCGAACCCTCGGACGCCGGTTTGACGATGGCTCGAGATAGCGGCGGCAGACGGCGGACGTTGCTGATCGTCGCGTCGAGCGACTCAATCTCTCCCACGCTCGCTTCCGCCATTCAACTGGAGTTCCCGTCGATCGTCGTCGAACAGGTCGGAAGCGTCGGCATGGTGTGCCGATCTTTCGCGCGGCCGGTAGCCCTGATCCTCCTTGAAGCTTTCATGCTGGGCGAATTCGAATCCGCTGCAGCCGAGGTGACACGGCTTCATCCGGCCGCCCGGGTCGCCATTATTGAAGCCGACGGACAACGGCCGCTCAATTCGCTGGCCTACATGCGCAGACTTGCATCTGTACGCGGCGTGCTTCCCATGAATGTTCCGCTTGATGTCTGGCTCTCGATACTGCGCCTGCTGCTGCGTGGCGGCGAATACTACCCGGCTGACTTGATCTATCCACATACGGGACCGGACCCGTCCAGGACCACGCTGGTGCCCCCGCGCAAGGATCGGGCGGAACTGACCCAGCGGGAACTCGAGGTTCTGGAGCTCGTCTCGCGCGGTCTGCAAAACAAGTCGATCGCGGCGCACCTCAAACTCTCTGAGCACACCGTAAAAATCCATCTGCACAACATCATCAGCAAATTGCGGGCACACAACAGAACTGAGGCTGCGGCCTGGTACCGGGAATTCGGCTGAGGCCCCGGCCTCGGCAGCCAAACAAGAGGCGAAGTCGATAAAATGTCGATACTGGTTACGGGCGGAGCAGGTTTCATCGGTTCCAATTTCGTGCTGGACTGGCTCGAACGGTCCGACGAGAAGGTCATCAATCTCGACAAGCTGACCTATGCCGGAAACCCGAACAATCTGGCCTCGGTCGAAAGGGACCCACGCCATATCTTCGTGGCCGGCGGCATAGAAGACGAGGCCCTCGTCTCCATCCTGCTCAAGAAACACGCAATTCGGGCGATCGTGAACTTCGCGGCCGAAAGCCATGTCGACCGTTCCATTCATGGTCCCATGGCATTCGTTGACACGAATGTGGTCGGAACCGTCCGTCTGCTGGAGGCCGCGCGCTGCTACTGGCAGCGCCTCCCCCCCGAGGAGAAGGATCGCTTTCGGTTTCTCCAGGTTTCAACGGACGAGGTCTACGGCACGCTGGCCGATGACGAAGCCCCGTTCTGCGAAAGCACGCCCTATGGGCCGAACAGCCCCTATGCAGCAAGCAAGGCAGCCTCCGATCATTTCGCGCGTGCCTATAGGGAAACCTATGGCCTGCCCGTGATCGTCACCAATTGTTCCAACAATTACGGCCCGTATCACTTTCCGGAAAAGCTCATCCCGCTCGTTCTTCACAATGCCCTGGCGGGCAAGCCACTGCCGGTCTACGGCGACGGCCAGCAGATTCGCGACTGGCTCTATGTAAAGGACCACTGCAGCGCGCTTCGCCTGGTACTTGAGCGGGGCACGCCAGGCTCGACCTACAATATTGGCGGCGGCAACGAACGTGCGAATATCGAGGTGGTTGAAACCATATGCAGCATCCTGGACGAACTGCAGCCGATGGACGACGGCAGGTCCTACGCCGAGTTGATCACCTTCGTTAAGGATCGTCCCGGCCACGACCGCCGCTATGCGATCGATTCGTCGAAGATCAGGCGGGAACTCGGCTGGCAGCCGAGCGAAACCTTCGAATCTGGCCTCTGGAGGACCGTACGATGGTATCTCGACAATAGTGCCTGGGTGATGCGGGCGGCCAGCGGCGACTATCAGGACTGGATCGCAAGGCAATACGCATGAAGATCCTGCTGCTGGGAAAGAATGGCCAGGTGGGGGAGATGCTTCAGTCTGCGTTGTCCCCTCTCGGCGCGGTGGTTGCATGGGGCCGCGAGGACGCCTGCCTCGAAAATCCCCTGCGGCTCGCCGGGGCCGTTGCGGCACTGGAGGCGGACATCATCGTCAATGCAGCTGCCTATACGGCCGTCGACAAGGCGGAAAGTGAGCCGGCCACCGCTTTCCTGGTCAACGCGGAGGCCGTGTCGGCGCTGGCTGGGGTGGCGAGACGCCAGGGCGCATGGCTGGTGCACTATTCCACCGACTATGTCTTCGACGGGCGCAAGAGCGATGCCTACACGGAGGAAGACCAGCCCAACCCGCTCTGCGTCTATGGCCGCAGCAAGCTGGCCGGAGACAGGGCAATAGTTGCTTCCGGATGCCAGTATCTGATTTTCCGCGTCTCCTGGGTCTATGCGGCGGGCCACGCGAATTTCCCGCGCGCCATGCTGTGGCTTGCGCGGGAGCGAACCAGCCTGAACGTGGTTGCCGACCAGGTGGGCGCGCCCACTTCTGCCCGGCTTGTAGCCGATGTCACCGCCAAGGCCCTTGCCACATTGGCGCAGGACAGGTCCGGCGTTAATTGGTCCGGAATCTACAATGTCGCTGCAGCAGGCGCGACCAGCAAGGCAGACATGGTGCGCTTCATACTGGCCGAGGCGGCGGCGCTCGGTTGCCAGACCACGCTTGCGCCCGATGAGGTCTGGCCGGTCAAAACGCAGATGTTCCCCACGCCTGCAACGCGGCCTCTCAATTCCAGGCTGAACACGACAAAACTGCGCCGCACCTTCTCCATGGATCTGCCTCCCTGGCAGGAAGACATGCGTCAGTGGGTTGCGCAGGAACTGGCGGAGGTGGCGGCATGAACCGCAAGGGCATCATCCTCGCCGGAGGTTCCGGCACCCGCCTCTGGCCGGCCACGCGCGCCGTGTCCAAGCAGTTACTCCCCATCTACGACAAGCCAATGATCTATTATCCGCTCAGCACCCTGATGCTGGCCGGGATCCGGGAAATACTGGTGATATCGACCCCCTTGGACACCCCCCGTTTCCAGCACCTGCTCGATGACGGCGCACAATGGGGCTTGTCCATCGACTATGCCGTCCAGCCAAGCCCGGATGGTCTGGCCCAGGCGTTTCTCATCGGCGAAAGCTTTATTGACGGCGACCCGGTCGCACTGGTGCTCGGCGACAACCTGTTCTTCGGCCACCAGCTACAGGCCCTGCTGCGGAAGGCGAACGAGCGTACGCTGGGAGCCACCGTCTTCGCCTATCACGTCAACGACCCTCAGCGTTACGGCGTCGCCGAGTTCGACCGAAGGGGCAATGTGCTCTCCATCGAGGAAAAGCCTGCCGAACCCAAGTCCAATTTCGCAGTCACTGGCCTTTATTTCTATGATCGGGAAGTCGTTCGCCTGGCAAAATCCCTGCGCCCTTCCCAGCGCGGCGAATTGGAAATAACCGATCTCAACCGGCTCTATCTCAAGCAGGAGAACCTCAAGGTGGAATTGATGGGGCGCGGCTATGCCTGGCTCGACACCGGGACGCATGATTCCCTCCTGGAGGCCGGCCAGTTCATAGCGACCGTGGAGAAGCGACAGGGGCAGAAGATTGCGTGCCCGGAAGAGATTGCCTGGCGCAATGGCTGGATCTCCACCGAACGACTGATTTCGCTCGCAGCACCTCTCGCCAAGAGCGGCTATGGCCGCTACCTGCTCAGCCTGCCCGATGAGGCCCTGGTCACTTGAAAGCCTCGCGACTTGCCATCCCCGACGTGCTGTTGCTTGAGCCTCGCGTCTTCTCGGACGACCGGGGCATGTTCTTCGAAAGCTTCAATGCGGCCCTGTTCGAGGCCGCGACCGGCCTGAAGCGCCAGTTTGTTCAGGATAATCATTCCGTGTCACGCAAAGGCGTCCTGCGGGGGCTGCACTACCAGCTTCCACCATTCGAACAGGGCAAGCTGGTTCGCGTGGTGCGCGGAGCGGTCTTCGACGTTGCGGTGGACATTCGCCCGGCCTCGTCAAGCTTCGGGCAATGGGTCGGGGAAATCCTGTCGGCCGAAAATCGACGCCAGCTTTGGATTCCCGAAGGCTTCGCCCACGGCTTTCTCGCATTGGCCGATGGCACGGAGTTCCTTTACAAGACCACCAACCGCTATGATGCGGCGAGCGAGCGGACACTGCGCTGGGATGACCCTTGGCTGAAGATCGACTGGCCGTCCGATGGCCGCCCCATATTGAATGAACGGGATGCCGCAGCCCCTCTCCTTGCGGAACTGACAGGATAAGCCTCATCGGAAGGCAGTACACCTGGCCGTCGGCGCAAGTGGTCGGCCGACGCTGCTGGCCGATACCAGACGGCCTCGCCCGGTCAGCCTGCCAGGGCGCGGGCGGTAATCTCGTCGGTGATAAGGCCCTTCAGCCGCCCGCTAAGCAGAACGGCGCGGATCGCATCCACCTTTTCAGCGCCACCGGCAATCGCAACAATACGGCCTTCGGGCTGACCACTGCCAAGATCCACCGCCAGAGTGCGCGCCGTGAGCGTCGTCTCCAGCACGCGCCCCTGCGCATCGAAGAAATGCCCGAGCATTTCGCCGACACCGCCCACGGCGGTGATCTCGGCAATCTCGCGCGGCTCTATCATGCCGGTTGCCACCAGTTGCGCCCCGACATCCACAGTGCCGATCCCGACGAATTTCAGGGTCGCGCGGGCGGAAAGCTCGAACACCTCTCGGACACCTCGTTGCGCCAGAAGTACCTCGCGATCCTCCACCGAATTGGCAAAGAAGGGCACCGGCATCACATAGGCCTGCGCCCCCGTCTTTTGGGCCACACGATGGATCACGTCATGCGGGTTGGCGGCATAGTTTCGCGTCAGCCCCCCCAGCAGGGAAACGAAGCGGACCTTGCTCGCGTCGAAACGGGGCAATTGCCGGATCGTCGCCGCCAGCGTTCGACCGTGCCCCAGCCCTATTACGCTGTCCTCGCCACGCTCGATCTCGCGGCGCAGAAAGCCCGCGCCCGCCAGGCTCAGCGCGCGTAACGGCAGGCCCTCTTCGCCAAGATCCGGAGCAACTTCGCAGTAGTCGAGATCGAAACGTGAGCACAGCCGGTTCTCCAGCGCCACGCATTCCACGATCTCGCCGTCGATCGTGACTTTTACCGCACCTTTCGCCACGGCCTTCGCAATGAGCCGGTGTGCCTTGACCGAGGGTATGCCGAGCCGCTTTGCTACCGCCGCCTGCGTAAGCCCACCGGCATAATGAAGCCAGGCCGCCCGGATCGACAGGGATTCCTCCGCGTCAACCTCATTACCCGGCTTCAGCATAACGATACCTCCCCCCGGCCCGCATTCCTGCTCAGACCTTCAGATCCTGGGCCCCAGTTTCAATATGCGGCGCCCAGAATGCAACGCTTTCCGCAATCCCGGAGATGACCTGGCGGTCGTTCGGCTCGCGCTCCTTGAAGGAGAGTTCCAGGCAGATCTCATTGTCCTTCGCACCGCCTTCGGCAAAGGCCTTCAGCAGCGGCTCTGGCTGGATGCGACCCTTGGCGTTGAATTCGGCAGTGAAGGGGCGGTGGCCGCCCTTGTCCATGAGGCTCTGCTTGATGTGGATGATGGGAGAAACCTTCGGCACCGCCCGCGCCCACGCATAGGGGTCGTAGTCGTCCGGATTGTCGCTGGTGATGTCCCCATGGTCGATGTCAGCCATCATCCACATGGGCACCGCCATGTTGGCGGCCGTCAGCCGCTCCTGCAGCTTCATGCACTCGGCGATGGTTTCGCCGAACTCGCGTCCGATGCTCATCGGCTCCCAGAACAGGAAGCGCAGGCCGGCGTCCCTGGCGTGCTCCGCTACTTCCGCCCAGCAGTCGATGGCAATACGGATCAATTCCTCGCGCCGGACAGGGTCGTCGAAGTCCTTGTAGGTGAAGATGGCGAATTGCGTGCCGACGGACGAGCCGCCAAGCTCGCCGATTGTGTCGGCAAAGGTCTTGAACCAGTCCACATAGTAGCGGCGCACGTCGCGGTCTGGGTGGCCGAAATGGTTGAGGCGCCCATAAGGGCCAGTCATGCCGGAGGTGACGCGCACGCCGGTGCGCCAGAGCGCCGCCGACATCTGGCGTGTAAGCCGACGCACGACCGGAGCGGGCCAGCTCGGATTGATGAATTCGTGCGTGAGCTGCAGGTCGCGAATGCGCAAGTCCCGCGCGACCGTTTCAATCAGGTCGTCGGGCTCGGCGAAACGGTTGACCAGCGGATTGGTGTTAAGGGAAAGCGTAAGCGCCATTCTTGCCTCTCAAGCGCGCCGGCCCTTTGGAGCCGGACAGGACCATCTTCATGCGGAATATGTCGAGTATTGCGCCTCGAACCATGCCGCGAAGGCATTTCGCTCCGCCTCGGTCAGATGCAGGTAATGCTTGGTTCGGCGCAGCAATATGTCATCAGCCGTGCGGGCCCATTCGTTTGCCACGAGATAGCGGACTTCCGCTTCATAGAGCAGCCCGCCATGGTGCCGGCCCAGGCCGTCAAGATCGGTAGCCGTCCCTACAAGGTGGCGCGCACGGGTGCCGTACAGTCTGCCATAGTGATGGACAAGTGCGCGTGGCATCCACGGCCAGGCCTCGCGCAGGCTATTGGCGAAAGTTTCATAGTCAGCGTCCGGCATGTCGCCGCCGGGCAGCGGCGCGCTTTCCGTCCAGTCTTTGCCCATGCGCGGGAAAACGTGCTGCAACCGGTGCAGGCCACGCTCGGCCAGTTCGCGAAAGGTAGTGATCTTGCCGCCAAAGACATTGAGCAACGGCGCGCCCCCTGTCTCATCCAGATCGAATACATAGTCGCGCGTCACGGCAGACGGATTGCCCTTGCCGTCGTCGAACAATGGCCGCACGCCCGAGAACGCGTGCAACACATCCTGGCGGCGCAGCTTTTCCTTGAAATAGCGGTTCACGGCCGAAATCAGATATTCGATTTCGCCTTCATCGATCGCCACATCCTCCGGCCGCCCTTCATAGGCAATATCCGTGGTGCCGATCAGCGCCTTGTCGCCCTCATAGGGATTGATGAAGATCACGCGCCGGTCATGGTTCTGAACAAGATAGGCATTCGCTCCCTGCCAGAATTTGGGAACGATGATATGACTGCCCTTGACCAAGCGCACGCTACGTGTCGAACTCGATCCGGCAACACGGCCGATAACATCGGACACCCAGGGGCCTGCCGCGTTGACAAGACAGCGGGCGCGGAAGGTACGCGTCTCGCCTGTCAAGCTGTTCCGGGTTGCCACGGTCCAGGCGCCGCTCTCTCGCTGCGCTGAGATGGCCGGCGAACGCGTCAGCACCTCTGCTCCCCTTTCGGCCGCGTCCAGGGCGTTGAGCACCACCAGGCGCGCATCATCAACCCAGCAGTCGGAATATTCGAAACCGCGCGTATATTGATCCAGCAACGGCAAGCCTTCCGGATCGCGTCGAAGGTCGAGCGTGCGCGTACCCGGAAGCCGTTTGCGGCCGCCAAGGTGGTCGTAGAGGAAAAGGCCCAGGCGCACGAGCCAGGCCGGCCGATCCTGCGGGCTGTGCGGAAGCACGAAGCGCATCGGCCAGATGATGTGCGGCGCCGCCCTGAGCAGCACCTCACGCTCGATCAGCGCCTCGCGCACCAGCCGGAATTCGTAATATTCCAGATAGCGCAGCCCGCCATGAACCAGCTTGCCGGACCGCGAGGACGTGCCCTCGGCAAGATCATCCTTTTCGCAAAGCACCACCGAAAGACCGCGCCCCGCAGCATCGCGCGCTATGCCGGCGCCATTAATGCCTCCGCCAATGACGAACAGGTCAACAGTTTTTGGCTCCGAACCCATTACATGCTCCTTGGCGAGATCATTGCTCGCCCGTCAGGCACCGCAAGCGTCCTCGACGTCCTGCTCCTGCCCGTTCTCCAGCGCCAGCGTGCAGAAGGCATGCTCCGGCGCAGAGTCTGATTTTTATTTCACTTATAGAAATTTTTTACACACAGCTCAAGCGTGCAGAAGCACACTTGTGTACCGATCCAGCTTAGCGGGTGTCTTTTCACCCCGTTGCCGCTCGCGGCTCCTTGCCCTGCCATTGGAAGCCGGAAAGCAGATAGTCCGGCCTTGCACCATTCTTATGAAAAACTTCGTCCAGGGCCTGCTCATCCATTTCGGCGAGAATCCCGGTCCGCACGAGGGCCGCGGCCAGGCCAATACCCTTGGCTCCGGCAATATCGTGCTCAACACTGTCGCCAATCGCGACGATCCGCGACGGGTCTGCTCCGCGCAGCCCGGAGAGCGCCACCTTGTAGATTTCCGGAAAGGGCTTGCCGATCCAGGTGACCTTGCCTCCCAGGCTTTCATAAAGCTCGGCGATCTGCCCTGCGCCGAAAAAGGTCTGCGCTCCCACCAGCATAACCTTGTCCGGGTTGGTGCAGAAACACGGGACCCCTGCACGGGCAGGCGAGGCCAGCAGTTCCGCGTAGGCTTCCAGCGCGACGCGATTTCCTTCGCTGGCCGAGATGAGGACCAGATCCGGATCGCGGTCCACCAGTTCAAAACCCAATCCCTCGACGGCGCTCTTGTCGTTGTCACGCGCGATCAGCAGGCAGCGCGTTCCCGGCTTCAATGCCGGCTGGCCTGCAAGGCCGGCAAACCGGCGCCAGGCGGCCTCGCCGGAACTCAGGAACAGGTCCCAGGACGAGGGATCAAAACCCAGCCCCGCCAGCCTCGTTTCATTGGGTCTGGCCCGCTTGCCTGAATTGGAAAGGATCACCACCGTCTTGCCTGCCTTCTTCAGGCGCGACAATGCTTCGACCGCGCCGGGATATGGCTTTCTGCCATCGTGAAGCACGCCGAACTGGTCCACCAGGAAGACGTCATGCAACTCGGCCAGTTCGGCAAGGCCGTTCAGCATGGCAGGTAGCGGAGGTCGCGTCGTCACAGCAGCCCCGCCTCCTTCGCTCCGGCCAGCGCAAGGCGCGCCGTTCCTGCGGCCGCATCCTCCGACAGAGCAGGCAAAAACGGCACGCCGAGCAGCCTTTGCCTCATTTGCATCCAGACCGGGTTTCGGGCGCCGCCGCCAACGGAGCGCACGCTGGATAGCCTCGGGCCGCCGAGTTCGTGCAACCGGGCATATCCCGTCGCCTCTATGCGTCCGATGCCTTCCAGCAGGCCTTGCAGAAATTCGGCATCGTCCGGGGGTCGGGGGTCCATGCGCGGCAGCATCGCCGGATCGGCAAAGGGGAAACGCTCCCCCGCGCCGAGCAGCGGATAGTAATCCAGTCCGGAAGGGCGATCCGGGTCGATATTCGCACTGAGCTGCGCTATCCGGCTCGGCGTGAAATAATGCGCCAGCACCTTGCCGCCGCTGTTGGACGCACCGCCCGCCAGCCAGCGTTCGCCAATGCGATGACTGTATATGCCAAACTGCGGAGCGAAGATCGGCGCCTCGGCCAGAAGCTTGATTGTCAGGGTGGAGCCGAGCGCCGTGACGCCCTCTCCCGCCTCGCTGGCCCCGGTGGCGAGGAACGAGGCGCAACCGTCCGTCGTGCCAGCTACGATGACCACATCGTCGCGCAGGCCGAATGTACGTGCCGCCTCGTGCTTGATCATGCCAATAGGCTTGCCTGGGGCCAGAACAGTGGGCAGCAGGCACGGATCCAGGCCCGTCCGGTCCACCCAGTCAGGCCAATCCCTTGCGACCGGGTCGTAACCGGTCTTGAGGGCATTGTTTTCATCGCTCACGTCGAAGCGACCCGAGAACCTGCCGGCAATCCAGTCGGCCTGGTGGATGATGTGCCGGACGCCGTCGTACCGGGAAAACTCCAGGGCCTTGGCAAGTCCGGATGTTGGCCCGTGGGCTGCGCTGGTTGGCGGCGCGAGAGCAGCTATGCGGTCCAGCATTGCCTGATCCTGGACCACGTCGTTGTACATCATGGCGGCTGCCTGCGGCGTGCCCGCCCCGTCTACCGCCAAGATCGTGCCGGACGTGCCATCCACCGCTATTGCCCTGACCGCCGCCGGATCGACCTGCGCCAACAAGGCTGAAAGCGCCGTCTCCACCGCCGCGCGCCACACGAAGGGATCGCGGCTGTCGGTTCCATGCGCATCCATGCGCGATTCCGACCTGGCGACCGTCTCGAAGCCGGCATCCATTGCAAGGACCCGCGCCCCCGACGTGCCGACATCTATGCCGATGGCAAGTCCCGTCGTCATGGCATGTACACCTTGCGCGGATCACTTCGGCGGAACGGCGAAGCCGCGTTCGCGATATGTGAGGAGGGTCGCTTCACGCTCTTACGGTTCAGCATGGGCTTATAGGCGGCATTCCGGCCAGGAACCGCCTTATTTCCTCGGCGCATCGCTGGGCTGCATAGGTCACCGTCTTCACCGATGCACCGGCAATATGGGGGGTGAGGGTCACATTCGGCAGCTTCAACAACTCCCAATCAGAAGGCACGGGCTCGACGGCAAACGTATCCAGCACGGCGCCGCCAAGATGTCCGCTGGCGAGCGCGGCATGAAGCGCATCGTAATCCACCAACGGCCCCCGGGCCGTGTTCACGAGCAGAGCGCCCGGCTTCATCCGGGCCAACGTCTCGGCGTTGATGAAATGGCGGGTTTCATCCGTCACGCGCGCATGTAATGTCACCACGTCCGCCTCAGCAAGCAGTTGATCGAAACCCGCAAGACAAACGCCTGCGCTGCGATCCTCCCCGGAGAGCTGCACATAGGGGTCGGCGACCAATATGCGGCTGCCGAATGCCCTCAGAAGCCGCACCACCCGCGTGCCAATCGCGCCATAGCCGACGACGCCCACGGTCAGTTCGCTCAGTTCCCTTCCGGTGCGGTCGGCGCGGTAGAGGTCTCCGCGCCATTCGCCACGTCTCATCGTCTCGTCACCCAAGCGGATGAGCCGCGTCTCGCTCAATATGGCGCCTATCGTGAACTCGGCCACCGCGCTGGCATTGCGGCCTGGCACGTTGACGACCCTGACGCCGCGCTGCCGGGCAGCCTCCACATCTATGTTGACGGGCCCGCCGCGCGACACGGCAATCATTCTGAGGCTCGGAAGCCGGCTAAGCATGGCGGACGACATTGGCGCAAGATGCGTTACCAGTATCTCCGCGTCGCCGACGAAATCTACCACGTCGTCGGCGCTGCCAAAATATTCCTTCAGGCCGTCCATGCCCGCCACGGCATAACCATGCTCCATAGGCTCATCCGGCCAGGCATCCTCCCGCAGCCTGATGTCGTGCCCGCTGCCGCAGGCCTTCTCGATCTCGGTCCCGAAGACCTGCGGCAACATGAAACGATCGCCGATGACCGCAATCCTGCGCGACGTCATGGCCGCTCCCGAACCGTTTGGCCGTTCCCCTGCCGTGCAGCCGCAAGCGAGCGCCATACCGGCTGCAATCCCCTACGTGCCGCAACATAGGAGTCGAACAGGGTGCTGTAATGTGCGGCCAGCTTCGGGTCAGGTTCCTCCGCCTCGCCAAGCAACGGGTCGACCCATCGGTCCGCGCAGTCATCCATCGTCGCGAACTCGCCAATCGAGACTGCGGCGATCATCGCGGCGCCGGCAGCGCCGGCTTCCGCACGCTGGCTGGTTCTTATTCGCGTTCCAAGAACTGCCCCCAGCACGGCGCGAACAACCGGGCTGCGTGCCGCCCCTCCAGTGAGCCTGACTTCTTCCGGGAGCGGCCCCATGGCGGCGTAGCAATCGCGCACGGCAAAACCGATGCCCTCGATAACGGAACGGACGAGGTCTGCGAAACCGTGCCGCTGCGAGATCCCGATGAAGCCGGCACGGGCATTGCCATCGACAAATGGACCTCGTTCGCCTGCTTCGGAAATGAAGGGCTGGAACAGGATCGACCCGGGCTCCGCTCCGGCGATCCAGCCGTCGATGAAATCGATCAGTTCCTCGCGCCCGACCCGGCTTCCCTGCGATGCCAGAATGTCCTGAGCGAGTCCCAGAACCCAGTCTATGTTCAGCGTGGCGGCGAGGCTGGACTGCAGCTGCGCATAGGTTTCCGGGGCCGGCATGCACATCGTGTATCCCGTGGCATCGTCGTTGAGCTGTACCGCATCGGCAGAGGTGACAAGACGCATGTTCATGCCCGTCGAGCCGATGATGGTGCATCCCGGCTTGGCCTTGCGGTCAAGCAGCCCGGCTCCCAGGCCGGTGCAGACGACATCGATGTAGCCGAGCACCACCGGCGTGCCGGCGCCAAGCCCGATCAGGTCGGCCGCCTCTTGCGAGAGCGGGGCGTATTCACGCGTCCCATCGACGATTGGAGGAAGCAGGTGGCGCAGGCTCTCCAGCCCAAGCAGGCGGATGACCTCGTCGCTGTAATCGCGAGTCCGGAAATCTCCGAAGGTAAAGCACCCTTCCGATGGATCGGTAGCGCGCTCTCCGGTAAGCTTGAAATAGAGCCAGTCCTTGCAATGGAACGCCGTGGCGGCACTCTGCAGGCGCTCGGGCATATGCCGCAGTATGTGCATCAGTTGCGCGCCCTGCTGGCAGGCAGCGAGGCCCGTGGCGGTTCTCTCGAACCGGGCCCGGTCGTCCGGGCTCGCACGCATCCCCTCAACGGTGGCGGCGGCGCGGGCGTCCAGCCACAGCCAGGCCGGACCAACCGGCTCGCCCCTGCTGTCGATGAGCCACGTGCCGTCGCCCTGCCCCGTCACTGCGATCGCGGCCGTCCGGCGCGCAAGATCGGGCAATTTTTCCACCAGCCGGCGCAAGGTGCCGACCGTATCCGCCCAGGTGCGCGCGAGATCCTGCTCGGCCCCGCCGTCTGGCAGGATTGCATAGCTGTTGGGCGTTGACGCCGCAGCGATCTGCGCCCCCACAAGGTCGAATGCGACAGCCTTTATGATCGATGTGCCCGCATCAATTCCGATGATTACGTCACGCATGAATTCGGCGTCCTTTGACGATCATCCCCTACAACCTCCTGGCGGGCGCAGCCGGCCACACATTACCATTTCGCGCAGGCGCACCGGGAAAACTAGTCTCGGAGTGCTCGCAAAACCACCCGCACCTGTTACGGTGAAATTTTTGGCATGTTTTGCAAAAAATTCCGCCTCCGTCAAAACCGGCGCTTCGGCGGCCTCTATCAAGGCAATGCAATGGAAAGCTTCGAGCGGTGACACCGGCTTCATCGACCTTCGGCCCCTGCCGCAGCATCCCGGACACGCCAGAGGTTTTGCCATGCAGCCTTGGCAGCGGCCGAAGGGGGCTTGCTAAGCGAGAGCCGAGCGCTTAAACGTCCGCCGCGAGCGGGCGATTAGCTCAGTTGGTAGAGCGCTTCGTTTACACCGAAGATGTCGGGAGTTCGAGTCTCTCATCGCCCACCATTCCAAGCCTTGACTTCCAAGGAAATGGCGCTGACCGTCCAGGCAGTTGCCGCAGATGTCGCAGGCCAACTCCCTGCCATATCCGATCGTTGGCATCAGATGCCCTGCTGGTTCAACGGGCCCGAGTGATGGAAGCACTCTCGAATTGGTTCAGCCGGCGCCAGTTCATGATCGCCCAGTTCGCCGGCCAGGGCTATATCGTCATTGGCGCCGACTATTTCGGCATGGGCGACTCCACCGAGCCCGAAGGTTACATGGTCAAGGGAAGCCATCAGCAGGCGACGGTGGACATGTTGCTCGCCGGCCAGAAGGTGATCCGCGAGCTTGGTTTCCAGACAGGCGACCTGTTTTTGGCCGGCTGGTCACAGGGCGGCTTCGTCACCATGGCACTGCTGGAAAAGCTGGAGGAGTTCGGCATACCGGTTGCTGCAGCGGCCACGGCATCCGCGCCGATCGACCTGTCTGCCGCGATGAAAGGCATGCTCTTTTTTCCGCGCGAGATCGACGCTCCCTGGATTGGCACAACCTTCATCCTGTCGTCCTTCGCTTACGAACACTATTATGATGTGCCGGGTCTTGCCGCATCCGTCATCAAGCCCGAGCACTACGAAGTTGCGCGGAAAGCCTATCTGCGCGAACCGTTCGACGTGGCCGAAATTCCGATGGATTTGAGGGAACTGCTGCGCCCGGAGCTATTTGAACCCGGTTACTTCCACTCCAGCTTGTTCGGACGCCTGATGACCAACACTCAAGCCTATCGCCGTATCTTCCGCACGCCCGTTCGCAACTATTACGGCGACGCGGATGAAGCGATCCCGGTGGGCATTGCCCGGCTGGCTATGGTCTATCAGCAGAGTCTCGGGGCAGGCAATGAGATGGTGCAGGCCATCTCTACCGGCAGCACCGATCATCGCGGCACCTATGCAGTTGCCGTGCCGAAGTGGAAAAGCTGGTTCGACGAACTGGCGCAGTGAGAAGCCGGGGAGTGGCCGGTCGGTCAATTCGTGAAAGGCCGGCGGAAGCGGAACTTGCGTGGCGTGACCATGACACTCGAAGCAAGTGAGCGTGATCACGGCAGGCGCCGGCCATTCTCGTAACCCTGAAAGCGGCCGGCTGGCCGCCTGCGACATGCGCGGTATGTCGGCGCGATGACCATATCGGGTCCCGTTGCGGCCCCGTGCAGCCTCGCCTGCCCTAACCGCTTCCAGAACGCTCCCGCGTGCCCTCTCCCTGGCCGCACTTCCAGTCCATACCGCCACCTCATCACAAATTGACAGACCCCGGGCCGGCTCAGGGAACAAACCTTCTTGCAAATAGTTCTCATTTGCGGCAAGACTCGCTTATCTGATCGAAAATCAAATGCACACCTGGAGGCATTTATGCCTGTAAACCAAGGCCGCTCGAAGGTGGTCGCAGCAATGGGAGCTATTTTTGCCACCTTGCTCATGGCCATGTCGGCCACCGCACAGGAACAATTCAAGGCCGTGACTACCTTTACGGTCATTGCAGACATGGCACGAAACGTCGCCGGCGATGCTGCGGTCGTGGAATCGATCACCAAACCGGGCGCCGAAATTCACAACTATGCGCCGACGCCCGGCGATATCAGGCGTGCGCAGGGCGCGCAGCTCATCTTGTGGAACGGTCTCAACCTCGAAGTCTGGTTCGAAAAGTTCTTCCAGAACCTCCACGATGTCCCCAGCGTTGTCGTCTCGGAAGGCATCGAACCTATCGGCATTACGGAGGGCCCCTATTCGGGCAAGCCCAATCCGCACGCATGGATGTCGCCGGCCAATGCGCTCATCTATGTCGACAACATACGCGACGCATTCGTCGCTCACGATCCGGCAAACGCCGAGGCCTACAAGGCCAATGCCGAGGCCTACAAGCAGAAGATCCGGGAGACGATCGAGCCGATCCATGAAAAGATCGAGGCCATTCCCGCCGACAAGCGCTGGCTGGTATCGAGCGAGGGCGCCTTCTCCTACCTGGCGCGGGATTTCGGCCTGAAGGAACTATATCTTTGGCCGATCAATGCAGATCAGCAAGGGACGCCTCAGCAGGTTCGCAAAGTCATCGACGCTGTCACGGCGAACAGGATTCCCGCCATTTTCAGCGAAAGCACCGTGTCGGACAAGCCGGCAAAACAGGTGGCGCGTGAAACCGGCGCACATTATGGCGGCGTGCTCTATGTCGATTCCCTCAGCGAGGCGGATGGGCCCGTACCCACCTATATCGACCTGCTGCGCGTAACATCCGACACCATTGTCCAGGGATTGGCCAAAGGTCTGTCGCAATGACTGCCCCCGCCAGTTCTTCCGTCCCGGCTCAATCGGCCGCGACCGGTTCCGGCATTGCCGTCACCAATGCCACGGTCACCTATCGCAACGGCCTGACGGCGCTGCGAAACGCAAGTTTCGAAGTCCCGACCGGAACGATTACCGGCCTGGTGGGCGTCAACGGGTCAGGCAAATCGACCCTGTTCAAGGCGATCATGGGCTTCGTGCGCGTGGCCGGGGGGCGCATTGAAGTGCTTGGCATGCCCGCTGCCGAAGCGCTGCGAAAGAACCTCATCGCCTACGTACCACAGGCCGAGGAGGTAGACTGGAACTTCCCGGTGCTGGTCGAGGACGTCGTGATGATGGGGCGCTACGGCCATATGGGCTTGATGCGCATCGCCAAAGCGGCCGACCGCGAGGCGGTGTCCACGGCGCTGGCCCGGGTCGGCATGGCCGATTTCCGCAAGCGCCAGATCGGCGAATTGTCCGGGGGCCAGAAGAAACGGGTTTTCCTTGCCCGCGCCCTGGCCCAGGACGGGCGCGTCATTCTGCTCGACGAGCCTTTCACGGGCGTCGACGTCAAGACCGAGGAAGCCATCATCGAGTTGCTCCGCGCGCTGCGCAAGGAGGGGCGGGTCATGCTCGTGTCCACACACAATCTCGGCAGCGTGCCGGAATTCTGCGACCGGACCGTGCTTCTGAAAAATACAGTGCTCGCCTACGGCCCCACTGCCGAGACCTTCACCCAGGCCAATCTGGAAAAGGCGTTCGGCGGCGTGCTCCGCCACTTTGTGCTCGGCGGTGCCAGCCTGCACGAGGACGACGACCGCCGCCGGCTCGCGGTCATCACCGATGACGAGCGGCCGCTGGTTTTCTATGGCGAGAACGGCTCAATGAAGCAGAAGCTGCGGGAGGACGGGGAGTGACGGAACTCCTGCTGGAGCCCTTCACTTATCACTACATGGTCAACGCCATGTGGGTGTCCGCTCTTGTGGGCGGCGTGTGCGCCTTCCTGTCCTGCTATCTCATGCTGAAGGGCTGGTCGCTGATCGGCGACGCGCTTTCCCATTCGATCGTGCCTGGTGTTGCCGGCGCCTACATGCTGGGCCTACCCTTTTCCCTGGGCGCCTTTTTCTCCGGTGGCCTCGCGGCTATCGCCATGCTGTTCCTGAACCAGCGAACCAAGCTGAAGGAAGACGCCATCATTGGCCTGATCTTCACATCCTTCTTCGGGCTCGGCCTCTTCATGGTGTCGCTGTCTCCCACCTCCGTTGATATCCAGACAATCGTGCTGGGCAACATCCTGGCCGTTACGCCCGAAGATACGCTCCAGCTTGCCCTTATCGGCTTCGTCTCGCTGGCAGTGCTGTTGCTCAAGTGGAAGGACCTGATGGTCGTCTTCTTCGACGAAAGCCATGCCCGCTCGATCGGCCTCAACCCGACCGCGCTCAAGCTGGTGTTCTTCACTCTGCTTTCGGCCTGTACGGTGGCCGCCTTGCAGACCGTCGGCGCCTTCCTTGTCATCTGCCTTGTGGTGACGCCCGGCGCGACCGCCTACCTGCTCACGGATCGCTTCCCTCGCCTGCTCGCGATCGCGGTATCGGTGGGAGCCATCACGAGCTTCGCTGGCGCCTATGCAAGCTACTTCCTGGATGGCGCCACAGGCGGCATCATAGTGGTGCTGCAGACACTTATCTTCCTGATGGCTTTCTTCCTTGCGCCCAAGCACGGCATGCTTGCCGCCCGCCGGCTCGCCGCCCAAGCACGCGGGAGAACACCGTGACATTCATGGAGACGCTGCTCGAACCGCTGCAATTCGAGTTCATGGTCAACGCGCTGGTCATATCAGCGCTGGTTGCGATTCCGATGGCGCTGCTCTCCTGCTTCGTCGTACTCAAGGGCTGGTCGCTGATGGGCGACGCCATCAGCCACGCCGTCTTTCCCGGCGTGGTGCTCGCCTATGCCATAGGCATTCCCTATGTGGCGGGTGCTTTCGTCGCGGGCATGTTTTGCGCCCTGGCGACCGGGTTTCTCAAGGAGAACAGCCGCATCAAGCAGGACACGGTTATGGGTGTCGTCTTCTCCGGCATGTTTGGCCTCGGGCTTGTGCTCTATGTGGAGATCCAGCCGGATGTCCATCTGGACCACATATTGTTCGGCGACATGCTCGGTGTGGCCTGGCGTGACATAGTTGAAACCGGAGTCATCGCCGCAGTCACGGCGTCCATTCTGGCCACCAAGTGGCGCGACTTTCTCCTTCACGCCTTCGATCCGGTGCAGGCCCGCGCAGTCGGCCTGCGCGTGGGTCTGCTGCATTATGGCCTTCTCTGCCTGATATCCCTGACGATCGTGGGCGCCCTGAAGGCGGTCGGCCTTATTCTTGCGGTCGCCATGATAATCGCGCCTGGGGCCATCGCCTTCCTGCTCACCAAGCGATTTGGCAAACTGCTTGCCCTGTCTGTCCTGATTGCTGTCGCCGCGTCGCTTGGGGGCGTCTATCTCTCCTTTTTCCTCGACAGTTCGCCCGCCGCCACGATAGTGCTGCTTCTGGCCGGAACTTTTATCGCAGCCTTCGTCTTTGCCGTTGCAAGCTCTGAAAGGGAGATGAGCCGGGGGTGACTCCGCCTGGCATTCAGCCGTTCTTTCCCCTCAGGACTGGCCTGCGCCTCGCGGCCGTTTCCGGGGGCGCACGTAGATCTCGAGCTTGTGGCTGACAATGTCAAAGCCGTGCGCCCGGGCGATTTCCTCCTGAAGCCGCTCTATCTCCTCGGAATGGAATTCAAGCACGTCGCCCGTTTCCACATTGATCAGATGGTCATGATGCTCGCTCGCCGCCGTCTCGTAGCGTGCACGCCCATTGCCGAAATTGTGGCGCTCGAGAACCCCTTTCTCCCGAAGCAGATTCACCGTCCTGTATACGGTCGCCAAGGAGATCGTTGGCTCGATTGCGGTAACGCGCCTATGCAGTTCGATCGCGTCCGGATGGTCGCTCGAGTCGGAAAGAACCTGCATGATGGTACGACGAGGCCCCGTAAGCCTCAGGCCAAGTTCCCTGCAAATAGCTTCTATGTTTCCCGCCATCCAGGCTCTCCATGATCCCACATGCCTTGGGCTCGCTGCGCAGGGCACTCAGAACAGGCTGAAGCCTAGCCAAGTTGCGTCGCAGTTGCAAAAAGTCGGACCGGGCGGCAGCCTGTTTCACTCAGCATCGCCGCTGCGCCAATTGTCCGATCGCCCCGTACGGCAGTGTAAAACTTAGCAATCTCGCTAAGTCTTCTTGCGGCGCATGGTCGCGTGAGCTATAGTTAGCATCATGGCTAAGCATGATCCAGATCTCTCCCTGCTCTTCCATGCCCTGGCCGACGAGACTCGCCGATCGATTCTGTCTCGCCTGGCGGAGGGCCCGGCCCCCGTGTCCAAGCTTGCCGGCCCAACCGGGCTGCGACTGCCAACGGTAATGCGTCACCTCTCCGTGCTGGAAGCGGCCGGCCTCATCGCCACGACGAAGGACGGGCGGATACGTACCTGCGCCATTGTGCCCGAGGCGCTGAGCCCAGTGCGCACATGGCTGGATGAGCAGCGGGCCATCTGGGAAGCCAGGCTCGACCGGCTGGACGCCTATGTGACCAAAGCAACAAAGGAGCGCGCAAAATGAATGCGAACTCGAATTTCGACGGCACGACCCATGCGGGACCCGAGGGCAAGGAAAGCCGTTTCGCGACACTGACCTTCCAGCGGGACGTAGCCGCGCCATTGTCAGCACTATGGCACGCCTGGACAGCGCCGGCGGCGCGGGCTGTCTGGGCCGCGCCGACGCCCGCTGTTACCATAGAGTTCCTTGAAGCGGACACCCGCGTGGGCGGGCGAGAAGTCTCGCTTTGCAAGGTGGAAGGCCAGCCCGACATTCGTTGCGAGCTTGGCTGGCTGGAACTGCAGCCGCAATTGTGCAGCGTGAACTATGAAGTGGTCTCCTGCGAGCAAGTCACGCAATCGGCCGCACTTGTGACGGCGGATTTCTCGGAAACGGACCAAGGTGGCCGGGTGATCGTGACGGTGCAGCTTTCTTCCCTGGCGAAAGACATGGAGGCGGACTACCGGCAGGGATTCTCGGCGGGACTGGACAATCTTGTTGGTGTGGCCGAGCGGACCATGGTGCTGCAAAGGGTGATTAAGGCGCCGCGCGGCCGGGTCTGGGCCGCCTGGATGAACTCCGACGCCCTGCCGCAATGGTGGGGGCCGGACGGATTCTCCTGCCGCACGAAAAGGATTGATCTGCGGGCAGGCGGCGAGTGGGTCTTCGACATGGTCGGACCTGATGGCAAAGTCTATCCAAACCACCATCTCTACGTCGAGGTGCGGCCCGAGGAGCGGATCGGCTACACGCTGCTCTGGGGCGAGAACGGGCCGAAACATGCGGATGCCTGGGCTTCCTTCGAAGAACATGACGGCATGACGACAGTCACGCTCGGCATGGTATTCAACACGGCTGCAGAATTCCAGGACGCAAAGGGCTTTGGCGCCGTGGAACTGGGATTGCAAACCCTCGGCAAGCTGGAGCGTTTTGTCCTCGCCCAGATAAAGGGCTGAGGTTTTCAGGCTCCGGCGCAAGCGCCTCCCGCGCTAGATCAGGGTCAACCACCCCACCCCGGCTGCAATCGTCAGCACGGTCAGCGGCATTCCTACGCGCAGGTAGCTCCAGAACCCCAGCGTCGCGCCGTGCGCCCTCGCCCGTTCGGCAACGATCAGATTTGCCACGGAGCCCACGAGTGTCAGATTTCCGGCAAGGGTGGAGGCCATGGCAACCACCAGCCAGGCGCGCTGCGGGTCGGCCAGCGGCTCGATGAAGGGCTTCAGCACCAGCACGGCCGGCACGTTGGAGACGAGGTTGGAAAGCACCGCTGTCACCGCGCTGAGCACCGCAATGTCGTCCAGCCTGAGGTGCGCGACAGCAGCAACCATGTCCGGGCCGATTGCCACCTTCTCCAGCGCTGCCACGACGATGAACAAGCCTGTGAACATCACCAGCAGCGGCCAGTCGATCTCCCGGTAGATCCTGTTCGGGCTCACGCGACGCGTCAGCAGAAGCAGCGCGCCGCCCACGATGGCCACTTTGGCGATGGGGTGGCCGAGGAAGAAAAGAACGACCATTGCAAGCAGCACTGCCAGCGTCTTGCGGAGCAGCGGCCGGTGGTATCTCGCCGGAAAGCGGATTTGCGGCAGCGTTTCGCCCGACAGGAATTCCTGCCGGTGAGTTGCGATGATTAGAGCAACGGCAGCCAGCGTGCCGAAGACGGCGATCGGAGCCATGCTGGCGGCAAATGTGCCATAAGGTATTTGCGACAGCCCCCCGATGATCATGTTCTGTGGATTGCCCGTCAGCGTGGCCACGCTTCCAATGTTCGAACACATGGCAATGGCGAGCAGGTAAGGCACGGGGTTGCGCCTCATGCGCAGCACCAGCTCCGTCACCAGCGGCGTCATCACCAGGCAGATCGTGTCATTGACCAGGAAGGCCGAGAGAAGGCCGGATGCGATGGCGACTGCGAACAACAGGGTGATGGGCAAGCGAACATGCCGGGCAATCGAAGCGTTTACGACGCGGAAGAAGCCCGAGCCGCGCAGGTTGGCGACCACGATCATCATGCCAAGCAGAAGCACGATCGTGTCGATGTCTACGGCCCGGTAGGCTTCCTCCGGTGTCAGCACGCCGAAACCAACCAGCAGGCTGCCTCCCAGAAGGGCGGCCCCGGCACGGTCGATGCGATAGTAGGGAAGCTTCCCGATGGCCACGACCACATAAGTGGCGACGAACACCACCAGGGTGAACGCAAGGGTGAGGTTGGCGCTCATTAGGTTCGGGACAACAGCTATGGGAATGCGAAAAGTCTATGGTTGCTGATGTTGCACGCCGGCGCGCGGCAGGCCAGAGCAATTTGCGGGCTCCGGCTCCTGTACGCCGCTTTCAGCCGTCTGATCCTAGCTGCCGCTCCAGCCAGGCAATCGTGGTGCCGACATCCGCCAGCATATACCGCGCTGCGGTCGGCCCGTTGGGCCTTACCCGGATCGAGATGCCTCCCAACTCATTGGCTGCCTCATAGCCCGGCTCGTCGGTCGTGTCGTCTCCGATGAAAACCGGCCGCCGGCCTGCAAACGGCCGCTCCATCATGAAGCGCCGAATGGCGCTGCCCTTGATCGCCTCCAGCGGCATCAGCTCGAAGCCTATATTGCCATGCAGAAGCCGGTATCCTTGCGGCAGCCGGGCAAGCGCCTTTTCCACCAGTTCCGTGGCGCGGGAAAGAAGATGCGGGGCGGCGCGCGTGTGGACGCCCAGCACGGCGCCTTTGCGTTCGATATAGACGTTGTCTTCCGCGAACTCTGCCTCGAGTTCATCTGCAAGTGCTTCCAGATCCGCGGGAGTGCCCATGATCTCCACGGGCCCGCCAGGCACCAGGCGATGCTCCAGGCCGAACACTCCGGCCGCCGGCAGCTTCAGCGGAGCAAACAGCCGGTCCACGGTCGCGACGGGACGCCCGGTTACGAATGCGACGGCCCCGCCGAGCTTGCGTTCAAGCCCGGCAAGAAGATCACGCAGGCCGTCGCTGACGATGACGGCCTCGGGATGGTCCGCCGGCGCTCCGCAAGCGGAACGACATTACTGGGTGGCGGGGGCGCGCCTCTTTCGAGGTCCAGTTCGTCCCGTTTACGCAGGCGAGCAGCGTCCATCAGCATGGAGCCGGCCCAACGATAGACATTGTTGTCGGCGACGATCTCGCGCATGCGCCGCATGCGGCTGCATTGTTCTTCCGGCGCCATCATCAGGCCTTGAAGCATGGCCTCGGCCATCATCGCAGCATCGTACGGGTTGACGATCAGGGCTTCGAGCAGTTCCCGGGCCGCACCCGCAAAAGCGGAAAGCACCAGCACGCCCTGCTCGTCGTCCCGGGATGCGACAAACTCCTTCGCAACGAGATTCATGCCATCATGCAGGCTGGTGACCATGCACAAATCCGCCGCCCGGTAGATTTCATAGACCTGGCGCTGAGTGTGGTGCTCTGCAACCATCACCACGGGCTTGTAGCCGTCTCGGCCGTAGCGCTGGTTGAGGTCTTCCGCCAGGCGTTGGCACTCCTCATGCAACTGCCGATAGGATGTCAGCGTGCCACGGCTTGGCGCGGCCACTTGCAGGAAAGTCACCCGGCCGATCCATTCTGGATGGGTCGCGAACAGATGATCCAGCGCATGGAAGCGATCGAGAATGCCCTTCGTGTAATCCAGCCGCTCGACGCCGACGCAGAGCTTAACGCCTTCCGCGATGCCGTAGCGAGCAAATACTACCGCTCGACATTGGTCCGTAGGGGGCAACGAGCCCAGCAGGGCCGGCGGCCATTCGATGGAGATGGGATAGGCATGCACAAGGCTCGTCTGGCCGCCATAGGAGATTGCGGCATCTTCGCGCTCGATCCGGCTTTCCAGAAAGCGATCCACGCTCTCGATGAAATTATTACAGTGAAATTGTGTGTGGAAGCCGATGATGGAGGATCCCAGAAGCCCATCGAGGATCTTCTCCCGCCACGGGCAGATGCTGAAGACCTCCGAATTCGGCCAGGGAATGTGCCAGAACGTTATGACGATGGCTTGCGGCAGGCGCTCGCGGATCATGCGCGGCAGCAGGGCGAAGTGATAGTCCTGCACAAGCACGATCGGGCGTTCGTTGCGTGCCTCCGACACCACCGTATCGGCAAATTTGCGATTCACCGCCTCGTAAGTCTGCCAGTCGCTTTCGCGGAAAACAGGGCGCGTGAACGCTATGTGGCAGAGCGGCCATAGGCCCTCGTTCGCAAAACCGAGATAGTAGCCCTGATGCTCCTCTTCGGTCAGCCATACCCTCCGCAGCGTGTAGGATGGATCGTCCGGTGGCACCATGACACGATCGTTCTGGTCTACCATCAGCCTGTCGGCCGTGCCTCCGCCATAGGCGATCCATGTCCCCGCACATGCCCGGGTGATCGGCTCAAGTGCCGAAACAAGCCCGCTTGCCGGAACGACCAGTTCCACCTTGTCTCCCTTCAGGTCGTGAATGTAGGGTTCGCGGTTGGACACGACGATCACTTGGGCGTCGGGCAGTTCCTCCGCCAGGATTCGGCGTACGGTGGCGGGCGTCCACTTCACCAGCGAGGCGCTGGCGGAGTTCCCGTTCTTCTCGAATTCGCGCAGAAGCCTGCGCTCCGGCTCGGCCGGCGGGAGCTTCTCCACCA
>SMEK01000027.1_pt1 | contig 52661 bp, 56 predicted proteins | sample 2456371 | NCBI WGS metagenome assembly SMEK01 (sample SAMN10132590, study PRJNA489261) | soil metagenome | isolation source: day1 antibiotic-loamy sand soil ammended with composted manure from dairy... | place: USA | collected 2015-04-01
AGAAATAGAGTTGAACTTAGGCATGTATTTACTTGTATATTCAAAAATGTCAGCAATAATTTTCATAGACATTTCTGGAGGATATATGTACGTATTACGTACCATATATTCTTTTAAAATGTCATTTTGAATCGTTCCAGCTAACTTGTCCGGTGTTACGCCTTGTTCTTCTGCTGCCACAATATAAAAGGCCATAATCGGAATAACAGCACCGTTCATTGTCATGGATACGGACATTTGATCGAGAGGAATGCCATCAAATAAGATTTTCATATCTTCAATGGAATCGATTGCAACCCCCGCTTTCCCCACATCTCCTTTAACACGTGGATGGTCGGAGTCATAACCACGGTGTGTAGGCAAATCAAAGGCAACCGATAAACCTTTTTGACCCATTGCTAAATTTCTGCGATAAAATGCATTCGATTCTTCTGCCGTTGAAAAACCTGCATATTGGCGAACAGTCCATGGACGGGCTACATACATTGTTGGATATGGCCCACGGGTATTTGGTGCGATTCCTGGGAAGTCTTGTAAATGTTTTACGTCTTTTATATCTTCATTCTTATAAAATTCTTTTACTTCAATTCCTTCATTTGTTTTAAATGTATGAGATGGTTGAATTTGTTCACTTTTTATTACATCTTGTATATTTACAGAATGAAAGTTTGGTTTCATTGTTGTTGTACCCCCTTCAAGCTTTCAAGAAGCGCAGTGAGCTTTTCCACAATATTTTGACCTGCAAAAATAAATCCGTTTAAACCTTGAGATAACCAGTCTGATTCTTCTTCTGGGAATTTCCCTGCAACATCTAAAATTAAGCCTTCTTTTCAATCGATTCAATTTCACCGGATTCTACAGGTACAACACCAGCTGTTGCGAAAAATCCTTCTACAAAGTCCGCTCGAGGTTTAAAGTCTTTTAATTTTCCGTAAGTGAGAATGCCGATTTTTGGATTTACTTGACTGTATTGCTCTCGAAGCATTTCAAATGGAATTGCTAAACGCTTAATATCTTTATATAACGGATTTGTTTCTGTTTGCAGCAGATCAGCTGGATTCGCATAAATGTTTGTACCAATTAACGAATGTTTTCTCGTTTCTACTTGACGAATACGCTCTTTATAGACTTCTTCAATAGCTGATTGTAATTTTCCGGATTTTTCGAATTCGTCAATGCCACCTGCTTCTTGAATTTGAAGGAATAATTCCCAAGCTTTTTCTACATATTCTGCCGTTAAAGTTTCTATGAAATATGAACCGCCTGCAGGGTCAAGAACATCATCAACAAATGATTCTTCTTTTAACACTAACACGACATTTCGTGCAATACGAACGGATTGTTCAGTCGGTTTTGTTAATACATCGTATGGGTGAACAGTAATGGCATCTGCTCCTCCGATTAACGCAGCAAAGGCTTCATTACCAGCACGGAGTAAATTTACGTAAATATCGTATTTAGAGAAACTGCGTAATGATGTTTCCACCAATACTGGAACTGGAACTGCTTCCGCATTGTATGCCGTTGCAAAGGCTTTCCATAAAACTTTAAAGGCACGCAATTTTGCAATTTCTTGGAAAAAATAAGTATCAATTGCAAAATTTACGAAAAATTTATTTGCAAAGGATTCAAAGGATTCAGACTTCTCGGCATATTTTGCCGCTTGAGCTAGCGCAAGAGCAAGTTCTTGTACAATATGTGCACCATCGTTATGATAAGGAACTGTATTTGCCGCAAAAGTCCGAACCATCGGAAAATCATCAAGCGTAATTGCTTCTTTTGTAAGAACAAATCCTCTAACTTTTACACGATCAGATTCTTGAATTTTTGAAAATACATTTAAAATCTTGTTTTCGTGTACGATTAATTTAAATGGATACTCAATTAAGTAATTAGCTAATTGAGTTAAAGCCTCTTCGTCCCATTCAAGGATTCTACTATCGATTGTAATGTAACCATTACCGCGATTAACACTATCTTTTATTTTATCAAAATATTCTTTTGTATTTTCAGCATAAATTGTTTGGGCAGCTTGAACAGATTTTGTAGAATTTAGCGCACGAATCGTGTTTACTTGTTTTTCTAATTGGTCCCCTAATTTTTCCACCAACATTTGTTGTGTATATAACGGTTGTATTGTAACCCCTTCAATTGTTTTAGTAAAGAGTGATTCAAATGGCTTCCCCTTTAAAGATTTTATAGCTGTTTCTTTCCACTCTTCATAACTTGCGGATGGAAAATCGATCTCATGCATGTTGTTTGACATAGACTTCGCTAAACAGCTTCCCCCTTTTCATCAAATTATAAATTTTTATAATATTTATAATACATTAGAAACCGCTACCAATAAAGTATAAAAATTAAAGAAAGCCTTGATTTACAAGGCTTTCTAGCACTTTTAATAAATATTCTTTTCATAATAATTTGTATTTTCGAGAATATCTTTTACTCTATTTAGAAATTTCCCACAAATGTAACCGTCTAAAATTCGATGGTCAATTGACAAGCATAAATTCACCATATCGCGAATTGCAATCATATTATTAATAACGACTGGTCTTTTTACAATGGATTCCACTTGTAAGATCGCCGCTTGAGGGTAATTGATAATACCCATTGATTGTACAGAACCGAATGAGCCCGTATTATTTACAGTAAATGTTCCACCTTGTATTTGATCACTCTTTAATTTTCCGCTTCGAACACTTTGAGACAATTCATTAATTTCTTTTGCAATCCCTTTAATGGATTTGTCATCTGCATTTTTGATTACCGGAACAAATAGGGCATCGTCTGTCGCAACAGCAATTGAAATGTTAATATCTTTCTTCTGAATAATTTTATCTCCAGCCCAAACAGAGTTAAGCATTGGATACTCTTTTAATGCTTGAGCAACAGCGTTGACAAAGAATGCAAAATATGTGATGTTGAATCCTTCTTTTTCTTTAAATTGTTTTTTAATGGAATCACGATATTGTACAAGATTTGTTACATCTACTTCCATCATCAACCAAGCATGTGGAATTTCATGCTTACTTCTCACCATATTGTTAGCGATTGTACGACGAAGGCCGGATACTGGAATTTCCACATCACCTGCTTGTTTCTCAATGTGAATTGGTTTTGGTTGTACTGGTGATGGCGACGGACTTGTTTCTTGAGTTTGAACAGGCTCTTGTACTTGTCGTTCAACGGACGGTACGTTTCCATCCTTCATTGACTCAATAAAGTTTAGAACGTCTTTACGCGTAATGCGACCATTTAATCCTGTACCAGTTACCTGTTCTAAGTCTATATTGTGTTCGCTCGCTAATCTCAATACAGCTGGAGAATATCGATTTTTTTGTTTTGGAATGTTTTCCCCATAATTTGGTTCATTCACTTTTACTTTCACAGGTTCTTTCGTCGCATTGCGAATGGCTTCACTTATATTTGATGATTCTTTTTCCTCAACTACTTCAATCGTACAAATCACCGTTCCTACCGGATACGTCTCGCCTTCTTTACCAATTAATTCCTTGATAATGCCCGTGTAGGATGAAGGTACTTCCGCATTTACTTTATCCGTTAAAACTTCCGCTATAGGATCGTATTTATTTACATGATCTCCAGGTTTAACAAGCCATTTTTCAATTGTTCCTTCTGTAACACTTTCTCCTAATTGAGGCATGATAATTTTTTCAACTGACATACGTATCCCCCTTAAAAAGCGGCTAATTCCCGCATAGCCCGTTCAATTTTTTCAGGATTGATCATGAAAAATCTTTCCATCGTTGGTGCATATGGCATAGCTGGAACATCCGGACCCGCTAATCTCATGATTGGTGCATCCAAGTCAAATAAGCAGTTTTCGGAAATGATGGCTGCAACTTCGCTCATGATGCTACCTTCTTTATTATCTTCCGTAACGAGAAGTACTTTTCCAGTACGGCTTGCGGCTTCAATGATTGCTTCTTTATCCAGTGGATATACCGTACGTAAATCTAAAATGTGCGCTTCTATTCCGTCGTCATGAAGGCGCTCAGCTGCTTGAAGGGCATAATTGACACAAAGTCCATAAGTAATAACAGTAATGTCGTCCCCTTCTCTTTTTACGTCTGCTTTACCGATTGGCAACACGTAATCATCAAGCGGCACTTCTCCCTTGATTAATCGATATGCCCGTTTATGTTCAAAGAATAAAACTGGATCTTCATCCCGAATACTTGCTTTTAGTAATCCTTTTGCATCATATGGAGTGGAAGGGATGACAATTTTTAACCCTGGTGTATTGGCAAATAGTGCTTCCACAGATTGGGAATGATATAACGCACCGTGGATACCACCACCATATGGAGCACGAACAACAAGCGGACAGCTCCAATCATTATTTGAACGATATCGGATCTTGGCTGCTTCAGAGACAATTTGGTTAACAGCCGGCAAAATGAAATCTGCGAATTGCATTTCAGCGATTGGACGCATTCCTACCATTGCAGCTCCAATGGCTACACCGGCAATTGCGCTTTCTGCTAGAGGCGTATCTAAAACGCGCCATTCACCAAATTGTTCATACAATCCTTGAGTAGCTTTAAATACTCCACCTTTTTTACCAACGTCTTCTCCTAAAATAAAAACGTTTTCATCTCTTTCCATTTCTTCTTTCATCGCCAAATTAATCGCTTCAATAAAAGACATTACCGCCATCTTATTCATCCCCTTCCCAATAAACATATTTCAACGCATGTTCTGGGGGAGCATAAGGTGCTTTTTCTGCATAATCTGTCGCATCATTCACAATTGCCATCACTTTGTCATTTATTTCTTCTAGAGTTTCTTTCGTTGCGACATTTGTATCGATTAAGTAGTTACCAAATAACAGCAACGGATCGTTTGCTTTCCCTTCTGCTACTTCCTCCCTAGAACGATATTTGTCATCATCATCGGAAGAGTGGCTCGTTAATCGATAAGTTACTGCTTCGATTAAGCTCGGACCTTCACCTCTAAGTGCACGATCAACGGCTTCTTTCATCACTTTATAAACAGCTAAAGGATTTTTGCCATCAACGGAAGCACCGTGCATTCCATATCCAATAGCTCTGTCAGCCACGCGACCGCCCAATTGTTTTTCAACTGGTACAGAGATGGCATATTTATTGTTCTCTACCATGATGATAACTGGCAATTTATGAACGCCAGCAAAGTTTGCTCCTTCATGGAAGTCACCTTGGTTTGTGGAACCTTCTCCCAATGTTACAAAAGAAACTAATTCTTTGTTTTGTAATTTTCCTGCTAAAGCAACTCCTACAGCATGTGGTACTTGAGTTGCTACTGGAGATGATCCAGTTAAGATTCGATTCTTTTTATAACCAAAATGTCCAGGCATTTGTCTACCACCGGAGTTTGGATCTTCTGCTTTCGCAAACGCAGACAACATTAAATCCCTTGGTGTCATCCCAAAATGCAACACAACTCCCATATCACGGTAATATGGTGCAATATAATCCCTTGTTGGATTTAACGCAAAGGCAGCCCCTACTTGAGCAGCTTCATGGCCTTGACAAGAAATAACGAACGGAATTTTCCCAGCTCGGTTTAGTAACCACATACGTTCATCAAGTCTACGAGCTAAAAGCATTGTTTCATACATTTGTAACACATCGTTGTCTGATAAGCCTAATTGTGCATGATGTAAGTCGGACATTGATACACTCCCCTTTCACAAAACAGTTCTCATCATATATGAATCGCTTTTCCATCAACCGCTAAAGCAGCTTCATTTAAAATTTCGCTTAATGATGGATGCGGATGGATGGTTTCGCCGATTTCCCAAGGTGTTGCATCTAAAGTTAATCCTAATGCAGCTTCTGAAATTAAATTCGTTACATGCGGACCAATCATATGCACACCGAGTAAATCATCTGTTTCTCGATCTGCTATGACTTTAACAAAACCTTCTGTTTCACCATATACCACTGCTTTTCCAATTCCCTTAAATGGAAAGGTTCCTATTTTCACATCGTAATTTAACGATTTTGCCTCATCTTCAGTTAACCCAATGCTTGCAACCTCTGGGAATGAATATACGCATCTTGGAATGTTTCGGTAATTAATTGCTTTTTTCTTTCCGGATGCAATATGTTCCACCGCAATAATCCCTTCGTGAGAGGCCACATGGGCAAGCTGAACACCACCAATGCAATCTCCTATAGCGTATATATGTTTTTCTTTCGTTTGGTAAACATCATTTACTTTGATAAAGGAAGAATCCGTTTCAATCTCAGTATTTTCCAACCCTAAATTTTCAATATTTCCAATGCGGCCTATTGAAATTAACATTTTCTCCGCTTCAAATTTCTTTTCTTCACCGTTCACGTTTGCGTTAATTGTTACCGAATTATCACCTTTTACGATGGATGAAGGGGAGATTTCGGCTTTCGTCACGATGTTAATACCGCGTTTTATAAGCTGTTTTTCCATTTCTTTTGATATGGCTATATCTTCATTTGGCAAAATGCGATCTGCATATTCTAAAATTGTTACTTTCACGCCAAAATCGCTTAAACAAGAAGCCCATTCAATGCCAATTACACCGCCACCGATTATAATCATGGATGCTGGAAGCTCTTCCATTTCCAATATTTGATCGGAATTTAAAATCATTGTCCCATCATATTCAATTCCGTTAAATGGACGTGGCTTGGCTCCAGTTGCGATGATGATATTTTTAGGCAACAGCATTTCATTTTCAGACCCATCATTCATCTCAACTGATACCGTTCCCCCTGCCATTGGAGAAAATATGGATGGTCCTAAAAGTCTTGCAGTTCCGTAATAGCAATCAATTTTTCCTTTTTTCATTAACCCTTTGATACCTTGATGTAACTGTTCAATTACACTTTTTTTTCGTTCTTGTAATTGTTGAAGATTAAATTGAATGTTTGAAATTTGGATTCCATATTCTTTTGCATTACTAGCATCACGATACATTTCCGCACTTCGTAAGAATGTTTTCGTTGGAATGCACCCTCTATGAAGGCAAGTACCACCTAATTTTTCTTTTTCAACGATGGCAGTCTTTAAACCTAATTGCGCTGCTTTTATTGCTGCAACGTATCCCCCAGTTCCTCCACCAATAATGACTAAATCATATTCTCGAGCCAAAGCCATCCCTCCAAATCAATTTCATCTATAGCGAAATTATTTTTGTCTTCTACTTAAGATGTTTTTTTCCTTTTGTAAAAATTGTTTTCTTGATTTTAGTACACTGTTAATTCTTTCTTCAGCCAAACGATTAGCAGCTAAATAAGTTGGGATGTTTTCATCTTTTGAAATTTTAAAAATTTTTGTTAAAGAATCATAAATTGTTTCTACTCGTTTCATTGCTCTTTCTCTGTTATATCCGTAAAGTTCATCTGCAACATTAATTACTCCACCAGCATTAATTACATAATCTGGTGCATAAATGATTCCTTTTTCATGAAGAATTTGCCCGTGGCGAGATTCTTTTAACTGGTTGTTTGCACATCCAGCGATGACTTTTGCTTTTAATTGCGGTATCGTTTCATCGTTAATGATTGCACCAAGTGCACATGGTGAGAAAATATCAACATCTTGTTTGTAAATCTCATTCGGACTTACCGCAACTGCACCAAAGTCATTGACAGCTCGCTCTATTGCTTTTTCATTAATATCCGTGACAATCAGTTTTGCGCCTTCTTCATGCAAGTATTTACACAAGTTATATGCAACATTACCTAATCCTTGAACAGCAATTGTTTTGCCTTTTAGGCTATCATCTCCAAATGCTTCTTTAGCACTTGCTTTCATTCCCAAATAAACTCCGTAAGCGGTTACAGGAGATGGGTTACCAGATGAACCAAATGAAGGTGATACACCTGTTACATAATCTGTTTCTTCATAAATCAAGTCCATATCTTCAACAGTTGTACCAACATCTTCTGCTGTAATATAACGACCATTTAAACTTTGAATAAATCGTCCTAACGCGCGGAACATTTCTTCGTTTTTGTCTTTAGCTGGATCACCAATAATTACTGTTTTACCACCGCCAAGATTTAAGCCACTTACTGCATTTTTGTACGTCATACCTCTAGCAAGTCTCAATGCATCCTCGATGGCTTCTTCTTCAGATTGATAAGGCCACATGCGAGCGCCACCTAATGCTGGTCCAAGCGTTGTATCATGGATTGCGATAATCGCTTTTAATCCAGAATTTTTGTCCTGACAAAATACCAATTGTTCATAATCATATTTTTCCATGTACTTAAAGATTTCCATTCAAAAAACCTCCCTAAAAATATAATGGAGTAAAATCTCTAAAATTAGCGACAAATTTTCTACAATTTGCACTATTTTACTTTACAATACTTTTTATTTTTTAATTTATCAACTAGAAATATTGAAAAATATACTTTTCCTAATTTTCTGATTTTTTGTACTATTAAAAATTATAATTCTAATATAATTTTTATGACAAAAATGTGCAAAAGATTAGCAATTTTTTGTCGAAACTTGACACTATTTCTTGGCGATGTAAAATTGAATTAATTGCGAAGGAGGTTATTTCATGGCCCGATTAATTGCCTTTATCATTTTATTGATTCCCGCATTAATTGCTGGTGCAGGTATCAAGTTTATGCGCGATACTCTATACGGCATATTAAATTCCCCTTTTCCTTGGTTATGGTTCCAATTTCTTATAGGTCTTATCTTTAGCATCATCGGAATTGGATTTTTTGCGGGCTATTTATTGCATCGAGATCGAAAAAGGGGAAGAGTGGCTCCAAGGTTTCAAAAAAAGGATGAAACAAAAGAAATTAAACAATAGATTATTATATAAATAAAGCGTTCAATGAGAGACAAGTCCCTCCACTGAACGCTTTTTTATATATTTAATTCGCCAAATTCCAGTAAAAATTTCCCTTTTGTTGTCTTCGTTATTAAGGACGATTGTTTCCCTATTTGGATATAAGTACCAGGATACGCTTCTTTTTTAACAATGATTTCCTCTTTGCCGATGGATTTTATCGCTGCAATCATCTCTTGAATTTCATTGTCCAATTCAATTACTTGCTGCTTCTTATCTTCCAATACTTCTTTCATTTCTTTATAAACCTTCGCTTGAGCAGGTGTTAGCCGATTTTTTAATGCTGCTAGTTTCTCTATCTTTTCAGATAATTTCTCCATTTCTTCTTGTGTCGACTTTAATAATGCTGCTTTTTCTTGAATAATCTTGTAACCTTCTTGCCGATTCACTGATTGGATAATTAATTCCGTCCGCCTTTCCATCCGGTTACCCGATATAGCGGTCACAATAGTGTTTCTCGCAATTGCCTTGCCACCAATAATTTTTCCTTTCCGCTCATCCACTAAAATCGAATCAGCTTGCAATGAGGAGTTTAAAGAATAAAACCCGATGACAATATTTTTTTTCGCATATAAATTTGCTTCATTGACATGTTTTACGTAAATGTTGCCACCAGCTTTTACAGTTGTTTGACCTAATCCAAATATACCACCTTTTATGTAAATATCTCCTTCTCTAGATTGGATTAATTTCGCACCTGTAACACCTTCTGTACCCTCAATGGAAATATCACCCGTTGCAATGACACTAAAACCTTTTTGAACAGTTCCACTAATGCTAATTGAACCATCAAATTCAAGATTTCCTGTCTCTAACCCAACATCTCCATCGATTGGCAAATGATTATTAATCATTAATAATCCTTGTCTTTCCTCTACAACGCCTTTATTTAATGCCCGAATGACAATTTTTCCATCCTCTTCTACTTCATATGCAGATTTACGATCATACTTTAATGGTATATCTTTACCTGGAGGAGCTGGAATTTCTTCTCCGTAAACATTTTTTCCATTTATACCAGGTTGGGCGGGGATTTTCTCTCCTAACCAGTCATTTTCATTGATTTCAAATATAAAATTCATATCAAAATAATCAGCTTTTCCATCTTCCCTTATGACAGGTTTTCTCTCCGGAATCTTTATGTATGTAACCTGTGCATCTTCACCTTTAATTGGTTCCGTTCCTTCAGCAATTACAATTGGTTTCCCGATCGTAATCGATTCTAGATTAAGCTCTTTTATTCCATGGACAATCTGTCTTTGAGTCAATATGTCATTTAGTTCTTTTTGAAATTGACTTGGATTTTCCAAAATGGTTGATTCATAAACAATAAGATGGGCTGTCATCTTATCTTTTGATACTTCAATTTCCATTGGAGGCAACCAGTAACCAATTTCGACAGGATTCGACGCTTCTTCTTGTAGAGATTTTTTTAAATTCGAAAAATTTGACAGTTTCATTCGAGTAAGAGAGCCTAATATTTCATCGAATTGTTTAATTGGAAAACCCTTTTTATAGTTTTGAATATAAACTTTACCATTTTCTTCGATTAACTCAAAATAATCATTGGAAAATATACGCACATATGCTCACCTCTTGTACTATAATATAATTTTTTTATTTAAAGTGTAATACCTTTTATAAAATTAATACGATAAAGTAATAAAAAGTCACCTCAATAAAGAGGTGACAATTGGACGGAAAAGCTATTGTTAATAATAATATGACAATGACAGAAAATACGATTATGAAGCCACTAGTTCAATACGAATTTTATCAGCAATCATGGCAATAAACTCGCTGTTTGTAGGTTTTGATTTTAAATGATGGACTGTATATCCAAACATTTGAGAGATGGATTCATAATTTCCACGGTTCCATGCAACTTCAATGGCATGACGGATTGCTCTTTCAACACGAGAAGGAGTTGTACCAAATTTCTTTGCAATTTCCGGATATAAAATTTTTGTAACAGAACCTAACAATTCAATATCGTGATATACCATTTGAATAGCTTCACGTAAATATGCATAGCCTTTGATATGCGCAGGTACGCCAATTTCCTTAATAATTGATGTAATCGTAGTATCCAATTGTCTCTGATTCACTTTTCCATTTGGTTCAGGCTGTAACACACTTTGTCTCTTGACAGTTTCACGCTTTTGGCCTGCGCAATGCAAAATTTTCTGAACGAGCTGATCAAACTCAAAAGGCTTTAACATAAAATAGGAAGCCCCGTATGTAACAGCCTGTTTCATTACATCTTCTTGTCCAAATGCCGTCAACATAATGACTTGAGTATCGCGAAAACGATCATTTTTATACATTTCTTGAAGAACGCCTAAACCATCTAAATGGGGCATAATAATGTCCAACAACAAAATGTCTGGGTTATATTCTTCTAACATATTTAGACACAATTTACCGTTTGAAGCAGTTGCAACTATTTCAATGTCTGGATGATTTTCAAAGTATTGTTCCATTGTTCTCACTAAATCTCGGTTATCATCGGCGATTGCAACTCTAATTTTCGTCATGTAAAATCCCCCTTATAGCCTTCTCCCTAATATTGCATTTTTAATACTTATATGTCATAGTTTCGGTTTACTTGACACTATTCTTTTCGACATTTTATCGGAAAAACCTTTATCGAATATAAAAATGAGAAGGTAGTCGTAATCTTTCTGTATATTTTGACAAAAATCACCATTTATTTCTAATTGCATTTTTTCGTCATACAATGTTTTTAATTTGATTATCAAAAAAAGACTATACCAAAATGTTGGCATAGTCTTTTCAGCTTAATTTGGCTTCTTTTTTAACATCTCTGATAAGGTTATAGCTGCACCCCGAGCTGGTTGTTCGACAAACATATGTGTTACAGCACCAACAAATTTACCATTTTGCAAAATGGGACTTCCGCTCATCCCTTGTAATATGCCACCTGTTTTGGATAAAAGATTTTGATCGGTTATTTCAAATTGTAAATAATTATCTTCAATCTTCACAATTTCAATTGTAAAGGATTCAACTTTTGAACCTTCAATAGCTGTAAGAAGTTCTGCTTTTCCTAATTGAATTTCATCATCATGCATAATCTCAATAGGCTTACGCATTATTTCTTTTACATCTAATTCCCAATTACCAAAAATACCATATATATCATTGGATGAAATATTTCCTAAACGTATATCGTCATGATTAATGACAGAAATTTTATAACCAGGATTTCCAGGGCTCGATTTTTTTATTTGCTCAATAGACGCTAAAAAAATAGAACCATCTGTAAATTCAGGTGGTTTATTTAATACACCGTCGATGATTTGATGACCTAATGCACCGTATTCTTTCGATTCAGGATCAATAAAGGTTAATGTACCGATGCCATCCGTTTCATCTTTTAGAAAGGGAAGTATATTATTTGCTTGATCGTTCGTTAGCGTAATGGTTCTTGTATGATTGGTCGATTGTTTAATGGTAAGGCTTATTTCCGAATCAGTCATGGATTCCTTCAACATCTCGATGGATTGTATTGGCTTTCCGTTGACTTCTTTTATAATATCACCTTTTTTTAACCATTGTCCATTTGGTAATAATACATCATGAGCTACATATATAAATGGTAATTCTAACTGTATCCCTATCGATTCACCCATCGGAATTAGCTTTTTTGCTTCGGCTGCTGCTGAAGGTGACAAAAGTGCAAGTGCGATGGTGAGCACAAGATAAGTCAACAGATTACGCAAATGGCATTTCATAGTCCACCTCCTCAAATTGTTTGTAACATTACTATGTGTAACTGTTCTTTTAATAATGTGAGGTAAATATTTGTCGCTTAGGTACTTTCAAAATTAGTAAAAGTAGATTTTGTAATATAAGGAGTCATCAAATGATGACTCCTCCTTATTGCATCGAGGTAGAACTTTTTAATTGTTCTTTGATTTCATTTTTCTTTATAAGTGCCAATTGCAATAATTCTCGCGCATGTTGCAACGTTAATTCTGTAATTTCAGTTCCACTCATCATGCGACTAATTTCTTCTACTCGTGTATCATTTTCAATTACTTGAACTGTCGTAAAAGTACGGTTTTGTTCAACTTGTTTTGATATTAAGTAATGCTGATCTGCCATTGCTGCAACTTGAGGCAAATGAGAAATGCATAATACTTGTGAATTGAATGAAATATTGGCGATTTTTTCAGCAATTGCCTGTGCAACGCGGCCGCTTACACCTGTATCCACTTCATCAAAAATGATGGATGTAATTTGAGATTTCGATGAAAAAATGGTTTTTAATGCAAGCATTATTCTCGATAATTCTCCACCGGATGCAATTTTTGGCAAAGATTTAGGAGGTTCTCCTACATTGGTGGATATATAGAATGATATATAGTCTTTCCCATTTATGTCGAAATTATTTAAACGCTCAAACTGAACGATAAATTTCGCTTTTTCCATATGTAAATCACGAAGCTCATTCATTATGGCTTCACTCAATATACCTGCACATTTTTTTCGAACTTTCGTTAATTCATCACACAATTGGTCTAATTCAGATTCCATTTTTCTTAAATCTTGTTCTTTTTGTTGAATAGCTTCATCTCGATTTAATAGTGTGTTTAGTTCTTCTTTAATTTTTTCATAATATGTAATAATCTCTTTTACGGTACTTCCATATTTTCGTTTCATCATTTGATATTGTGCAAGCCGTGATTCTATTTCATTTAATCGTTCAGGGTCAAATTCAAGTTCATCAATGATATTTTTGATTTGATATGAAGCATCTTGCAACGTATAGAATGAAGATGATACAGCTTCAAAGGAATCATGAAATTGCTCATCTAATGAAACGATATCTTCCAAAGCGCTCATCGCTTCTCCAATACAATCTAGTCCTTTTAATTCTCCAGAAATTGCATCGTATGCATGAATGGCTCGTTCATAAATCTTATGAAAATTTTGCAATCGTTTCCGTTCTTCAAGTAAAGCCTCTTCTTCTTTTTCTGATAATTTTGCATCTTCTAGCTCTTGAATTTGGAATTGATACAAATCAATACGTTGAGCTGTCTGTTGTTCATCGATATTGATGGCATCGACTTCTTTTTTTAATAGACGATATTCATGATAGAGGCGATGATATTTGTCTTTGATTGGCTGGATTTGTTTTTCCGCAAATTGATCAAGTAAATCGATATGGCACTTCTCATCCATTAATTCTTGGCTTTCATGTTGTCCATGAATATCCACTAACGTGGAGCCGATATCACGTAAAATTGATAATGTAACAAGTTTTCCATTAACTCGACATACGCTTTTTCCGTTTTCATTAATATCTCTCCGTAATATAATGGTACCTTCTTCATGGTCTATACCGGCATCAGATAATTTTTCAAAAACAGGATGATTGTCAGAAACGAAAAACAGTCCTGTTAATTCCGCTTTTTTTGCACCGTGTCGCACAAATTCTTGACTTGCTCGTCCACCAGCTAACAAATGAACAGCATCGATAATGATGGACTTTCCGGCTCCTGTTTCACCTGTTAGAACGGTTAATCCATCATTAAAGTAAACGGTTAATTCGTCGATTATGGCGAAATTACGTATATTCAGCTCTTTCAGCAAACTGACCACCTCATATTATATTAAATCTAAAATGCGTTGTTGTATGATTTCCCTCTGTCCTTCATCCCGTACGATGATGAGAATCGTATCATCACCGGATAATGTACCTAATACTTCCGGCCATTCTAGATGGTCAATCAAAACTGCAACAGCATTTCCGTTTCCTGGAAGTGTTTTCAACATTAAAAAATGAGCGACGCCATCAATGCTGACAAAAGAATCGGTTAAAGCCCTTTGCAATTTTTGCAATGGATTAAACCGTTGATCTGCCGGTAAACTGTATTTGTATCGCCCATCAGGAAGTGGTACTTTCACTAAATGTAATTCCTTAATATCTCTTGAAACCGTTGCTTGTGTAACATTAAAACCTGCTTCTTTTAAAGCAGAAACTAGTTCATCTTGCGTTTCAATTTCATTGTTAGCAATAATTTCACGAATTTTCATATGCCTTTGACCTTTACTCATAAATAGCACCTCTTAATGTATATAAATGTATATTTATACTATCATTATAAGTTCTTATTCAGCAAGTAAAAATAGGGAATGACGATTGCCATTCCCTAGCATACAACTTAATTTAATTCTTGGTGAGCTAATTCAACAACTTTTTGAAAATCAGTGAATGCCGAAACATGTTGTCCTTCTGATGCTTTTTGTAAATGGAATAAAAATTCAATATTCCCTTCCCCTCCCGTAATTGGAGAGTAGGTAGCATTTTTTACTACAAAACCAACATCTGTCGCCATTTTTGCAGTGTTTTCCAACACTTCTAAATGGGTTTTGGGATCACGAACAATGCCCTTTTTCCCCACTTTTTCTTTACCAGCTTCAAATTGTGGTTTAACAAGTGCCACTACATCACCGTTCGGAAGTAAAATGTTGTGCAAGACTGGTAAAATAAGCGATAAAGAAATAAAGGAAACATCAATCGTCGCAAAATCTGGTAATCCCTTTGTAAAATCTTCCGGCTTTGAATAGCGAAAATTTGTTTTTTCCATTACCGTGACGCGTTCATCTGTTCTTAATTTCCAAGCTAATTGGTTGGATCCTACATCTAAGGCATAACAATGTTTAGCGCCGTTCTGAAGAGCACAATCAGTAAATCCCCCAGTAGATGAACCAATATCTAGCATTAATTTTCCTTCCACGGACAAATCGAATTCTTGTAAAGCTTTTTCTAATTTTAAACCGCCGCGACTGACGTATTTTAATTGTTCACCTTTTACTTCCAACGGCGCATCAATCGAGATTTTTTCTCCCGGCTTATCAATTCGCATTTCTTTTGAAAAAACAATGCCCGCCATGATTGCTCGTTTTGCTTTTTCCCGGGTTTCACATAATCCCCTCTGTACGAGAAGAACATCTACCCGTTCTTTCGGAGATTTCGTCATACGGTATTTTTACCTAACGATTTTTTAATTAAGGATTCAATGCGAGCAATTGTTTCTTCTTTTGTAATGTGCAATTCTTCCAATAATAAATCGACACTGCCATGGTCCACAAAACGATCTGGAATCCCCATTCGTTCTATTTCAACTTGGTTGTATTTATTATCGCTGGCAAACTCTAAAATGGCACTGCCAAATCCACCTTTTAATACGCCTTCTTCAATCGTTAATATCGGCATATTTTTCCCCATGATGTCATGAAGCATGTTGTCATCAAGTGGTTTGATAAATCGAGCATTCACTACTTTCACATGTATATTACGACTAGCTAGCTCATCTGCAGCTTCTAAAGCCATCGAAATAGTCGTACCGAACGTTAAAATGGCTGCATCTCGACCTTCTCTCAGCACTTCCCAAGAACCAATTGGAATCGTTTTTAGCTCCTCATCAAGGGGAACGCCTACCCCATTGCCGCGGGGATAACGGAGAGCGATTGGTCCTTCATTATATTCAATAGCAGTTTTGACCATATGTTGCCCTTCGTTTTCATCTTTCGGCATCATGATTACGATATTTGGGATATGGCGTAAAAAGGCAATATCAAAAACACCTTGATGGGTATCGCCATCTGCACCGACAAGTCCCGCACGATCAATGCCAATGAAAACATTTAAATTTTGGCGAGCGATATCATGCAGTACTTGATCATATGCTCGCTGTAAAAATGTCGAGTAAATTGCTAAAAATGGCTTCATATTTTGTGTCGCTAATCCCGCAGCCATTGTCGTTGCATGCTGTTCTGCAATTCCAACATCGAAGAATCGATCTGGAAAATCTTTTTGAATACCTTCCATTTTCGAACCTACTGGCATTGCAGGTGTGATCGCTACAATACGTTTATCTTCTTTCATTAATTTTCGAACGGTTTCCGAAACTAAACTAGACCAAGAAGGGCCTTTGGCATTATTTTTGACGAAGGCTCCTGTTTCAATTTTATAAGGTCCTGTACCGTGCCAAGTACCAACTTTATCTTCCTCAGCCGGCTTATATCCTTTTCCTTTTTTTGTCACTACATGAACAAGAACCGGTCGATCTTCTACTTTTTTGGCATATTCTAACGTTTTTTCTAAAGCATCGAAATCGTGGCCGTCAATCGGACCTAAATATTTAAAGCCCATTTCCTCAAAAAACACTCCGGAAACAACAAGATACTTTAAACTGTCCTTCACACGATCAGCCGCATGAGCAAGTTTTCCACCAAATACAGGCACTCGCTTCATCAAAGATTCTAATTCTTCTTTCGCCTTAGAATATTCCTTAGCAGTTCTTAATCGGCCTAAAATATTGTGCAATGCACCGACATTTGGCGCGATGGACATTTCGTTGTCATTTAAAATGACAATCATTCTTCTTCGATCGTGCCCAATATGATTCAATGCTTCTAGTGCCATTCCACCAGTTAAAGCCCCATCGCCAATAATCGGAACAATATAATTGTTTTCCTTCTTTATATCTCTCGCAACGGCCATTCCCATTGCTGCTGATAATGAAGTTGAACTGTGACCCGTTTCCCATTCATCGTGCTTGCTTTCTGCTCGTTTTGGAAAACCACTTAACCCTTTATATTGACGTAATGTGTCAAATTCTCTTGCTCGTCCTGTCAAGATTTTGTGTACGTATGCTTGGTGACCTACATCCCATAGAAACTTGTCAAAAGGGCTATTAAAGGCTCTATGCAATGCAATAGTTAATTCAACTACCCCTAAATTTGGTCCGATATGTCCACCTGTAATTGAGCATTTTTCTATTAGAAAATCTCGAATGTCTTGAGCAAGTTCCTCTAATTGTTGCTTATTTAACTTTTTTAAAAAGGATGGACCAGTAATTGTCGTTAAATCCATCTCTCACACACCTTTTCATCAGTTTATTCACATCGAAGTTTTAACCATTATATCAAGCTAATATCAATGGCAAAAGCGATTTATTTTATCTATTAATTATTTCTGGATATGATATAGTTCGCAAATTCTCTTAATAATGTCGTGTCTTCCGATAAATTATCCAACGCGTTCAGAGCGTATTGATAATGTTCATTTAATTTTTGTTTTGCACCATCCAGTGTGAGTAGTGCAGGATAAGTACTTTTATTGCTCTCTTCGTCCTTTCCAGCTGTCTTTCCTAACTGTTCTGATGTGCCTTCCACATCTAAAATATCATCTTGTATTTGAAATGCGAGGCCAATATGTCGTGCATATTCTATTAACGCTTTTCGAGCTTCCATTGTTGCATCGGATAATACTGCACCCGCTTCAATGCTAAAACGAAGAATTGCTCCTGTCTTATTTAAATGGACTTGTTCCAGTTCCGATAAATTCAATTGACGGTTTTCACCATCTAAATCTAGAACTTGTCCCCCAACCATGCCTTCCGCACCGCTAGCAACACTTAATAAGTTGATTAATTCAACCTTTTTATCAGCAGAAATATTTTCCATTCGCGCTAAAACACCAAAAGCCAATGTATTTAAAGCATCTCCGGCAAGGGTAGCCATCGCCTCTCCGAATACAACATGATTCGTCGGTTTACCGCGTCTTAAATCATCGTTATCCATACTAGGTAGATCATCATGGATGAGGGAATATGTATGAATCATTTCAACCGCAGCACCAACAGTATAAACTTCTTTTTGTTTATAGTTAAACATTTCGGAAACGGCAACGACAAACAATGGACGAATTCTTTTTCCTCCTGCCCTTAACGAGTATAACATAGATTCTTTTAATGTATGCGGTGCAACTAATCGTTCCACTTGGTATTCAAGTTCACGGTTAATATAGTCAAGATGTTCATTTATAAATAGCTTTAAACGATTATTCATTGTATTATTCCTCTCCATTTGTTGGTTCGAAAGGCTTCTTCTCGCCATTTTCATTGACAATTGAAATCAATTGTTCTTCAGCATTTCTTAGCTTTTCGTGGCAGTATTTTGACAACTCCATACCCTTTTTATATAAGTCAATGGCTTCTTCTAGTGGAACATCTCCCTGTTCTAATTTACGAACAATCTCCTCTAATTCCGTCATTGCATCGGCAAATGTTTGTTTAGTCATCTTTTTCACCAACTTTTTCTTGAATTTCTATTACCTTTGCATGCACGATTCCATCCTGAAGATGGATCGAAAGGTCATCTTGTTTTTCTAATTGAGAGATCGATTTAACGACCTTTTCATCTTTATATGTAACGCTAAATCCTCTTTCCATAATTGTCAAAGGATTTAATGCTTGAAGGGTGCGAATCGTGTAATGGAAATTCTCTTTTTTTCGATTTAACGCTTGAAAAGCAGTTCTTGTCAACAAGTACGAAATTTGTTCTAATTGTTTCTTATAATAGACAATTGCATTTTGTGGTGAATGAATTTTTAACGTACCATCGAGTTGAGATAATTCATTTTTCTTTTTCATCAGGAACATTTGACTGGCTCGTTGTAAATTTATATCCGCTTGAATCAATCTTTCTGTAAAAGGCCGATACAACCGTTCAGGTTGAGATAAAGGATACGATTGTTGCAATTTATTAAGACGATTTCTTTCATAAATCAACTTGCTTCTTACGATTTGATGCATTTGGGATTGAAAAGCTAATATTCGTTGATATAGTTCCTGAATGTTCGGTACAGCTAGCTCTGCAGCGGCAGTCGGTGTTGGTGCACGGAGATCTGCAACGAAATCTGCAATCGTCGTATCTGTTTCATGACCCACTGCACTAATAATTGGTATACGACTCTCAAAAATCGCTCTTGCAACAATTTCCTCGTTAAAGGCCCATAAATCTTCAATGGATCCTCCCCCTCGACCTACAATCAGTACGTCAGCAAATCCTTGTTCGTTCGCCAATTGAATATTTTTCGCTATAGATTGTGCCGCACCATTTCCTTGGACAAGGGTAGGATAGATGATTATTTCTGCAAGTGGATATCTTCTATTAATGGTTGTGCAAATATCGCGAATTGCTGCACCTGTTGTTGCTGTACATACACCGATTACTTTTGGAAATTTTGGAATTGGTTGTTTAAAGTTTGGATTAAATAATCCTTCTTTATGTAATTTTTCTTTTAATTGATTAAAAGCGATAAAAAGACTTCCGATACCATCCGGTTCCATCGATAGTACATATAATTGATATGAACCTTGAGCTTCGTAAACATTAACATCTCCACGTATAAAAACTTGCATGCCATCTTCAGGTTTGAATTTTAATTGGCTTGCATGTGTCCGGAACATCAGTGCATTAATTCGAGCGGCATCATCTTTTAAAGTGAAATAAATATGCCCAGAAGTATGTATTTTTACGTTGGATAGTTCACCTTTCACATAAACTTCTCGTAAGTGTGGATCCGCATCAAATTTTCTTTTAATATATTTTGTTAAAGCTTTCACTGTTAAATAAGAAGATGGCATCGTGTGTAACTCCCCTTTTGCAAGCCTGTTATAGTACAAAAATTGTAACCATTAGAAAAGCTGTTTTCCTAGAAAAACAGCTTTCTCTTTCATTGTACAATTTTTATCGTTATTTGTCGCCTAATGTTTTTTCTGCCGATTTAACTGTATTATACAGCAACATCGTAATCGTCATTGGCCCCACTCCACCTGGTACAGGGGTAATATATGAAGAGATTGGTTCCACTTCTTCATAGTTTACATCGCCAACTAACTTGTTGTTTTCAACTCGGTTGATACCTACGTCTATAACGACAGCACCTTCTTTAACATGTTCACGCGTAATGAAATTCGGACGGCCTACAGCGGCAATTAAAATATCCGCTTGCTTCGTAATAGAAGGTAAGTCTTTCGTTTTTGAATGGGTATATGTAACTGTTGCATCTTTTTGCAGTAACAGTTGGCCCATTGGTTTACCAACGATATGGCTACGACCCACTACAACTGCATGTTTTCCTGCGATTTCGATGCCAGAGTACTCTAATAATTTCATAACGCCAAATGGAGTACATGGTAAGAATGTATCTTGCCCCAACATCATTTTACCAACGCTAACTGGTGAAAAACCATCGACATCTTTATCTGGTGAAATTGCGGCGATCACCTTATCTTCATTAATGTGTTTTGGCAATGGCAATTGTACTAAAATACCATGAATCTCTTTTCGTTCATTTAACGTGTGAATTTGCTCTAATAACTCTTCTTCACTTGTATTTTCAGGTAATTTAATCACTTCTGAATAAATGCCAATCGCTTCACATGAACGATGCTTATTTCGTACATACGTTTGAGATGCTGGATCTTCACCTACTAAAATAACAGCTAAACCTGGTGTTACTCCCATTTCCTTTAATTCTTTCACTTTTTCTGCAATTGACTCGCGGATTTGTTGCCCTATTGCTTTTCCATCAATAATTTGAGCCATGATTCTTCCTCCCAGTGCTTTCTCTAATTTCATGGAACTTTTAAAAATGAATGTTCTTACTGTTCAACAAACTTAGAAAGTACTCCATTGACAAATTTGCTAGATTTGTCATCTCCAAAAGTTTTTGCTAATTCGATTGCTTCATCCAACACGACTGCTGAAGGTGTCTCATCCATATAAAGTAATTCATATAAGGCTAATCGCAAAATAGTTCGTTCTATTTTAGGCAAACGATATAACGACCAATTCTCTAATTTTTCTTCAAGTTGATGATCAATTTCTTGTAGTTTTTTAGTTACACCATATACTAACGTTTTAAAAAAAGGATTCATTTCATTGTCTTCTATAATATGACTAATTGCCTCTTCTAGCGTTAAATCGGTATTTTCTAACTGAAATAAAACTTGTAACGCTTTTTCACGAATCTCGTGCCGTTTCATAATTTAACTCCTTCATTTCTAACATTCGTACCTATTATAACTATTGTTTGCAAAAAATACATTAGCAAATCACAATTTGATAAAAATACAACAATTTCTATTATAACATTACTTTTTCATGTTAAAGAAATAAAAAATTTTTATGGCGTACATGAAATGTAAAAAGCTCCATCAGCAATTCGACTAATGGAGCTTTAAAATTCTTTACATATTCATTTTGTTGTTGATGTTTTTTTCTGTTTCTTTCGCCTGCTTAAAATCTTTCTTGTAATGAACTTCTTGCGCTTTTGTTAATTTGTTGTTTTTCTCGGATAATTTTTCGTGGATTGGCTTTTTCATTTTCTCTCTCTCCTTTCTCACTTATACTTCGTTAGTTTAAACGTTTGGAGGAGAGATATTCTTTTACCATCTTTTATTTGAAATATCTTGCCGCATTGACAGCCTTTTTCCAACCTTGATACAGTTTCTCTCTTTTTTCTGAACTCATATTTGGTTCAAATCTTCTTTCAAGATTCCAATATTGTGCAATCTCATCTTGATTTTTCCAAAAACCAACTGCCATTCCAGCAAGATAAGCAGCACCCAACGCCGTTGTTTCATTCACAGAAGGACGCTCAACCGGTACGTTTAATAAATCGGATTGAAACTGCATCAATAAATTGTTTTTCACAACGCCCCCATCTACCCGTAAAGACTTTAATGGAATTTCTGAATCCGATTCCATCGCACTACACACATCTTTCGTTTGATAGGCTAATGATTCCAAGGTTGCTCGAATGAAATGCTCCTTCGTCGTTCCTCGCGTTAAACCGAATATAGCGCCTCTTACATCGCTATCCCAATATGGTGTTCCAAGCCCAACAAAAGCAGGTACTACGTAAACCCCTTCTGTTGAATCAACTCTTTCTGCATAACGTTCGCTTTCACTGGAATGTTGAAACATGCGAAGTCCATCCCTTAACCACTGGATGGCAGAACCAGCTACAAAAATGCTACCTTCTAATGCATATTCCACTCTTCCATCGATTCCCCAAGCGATTGTTGTAAGTAGTCCATGTTTTGATTGTACAGCTTTTTCACCGGTATTCATCAACATAAAGCAGCCGGTACCGTATGTATTTTTCACCATACCTGGAGTGAAACATGCTTGACCGAATAAAGCTGCTTGTTGGTCACCAGCTATGCCACTAATCGGTACCTCAACTCCAAAAAAGTTCTTTTTTGAAACATATCCATAAACTTCTGAAGATGGACGAACTTCCGGCAGCATTGTACGAGGCACGTTTAATATTTCGAGCAACTCTTCATCCCATTTTAAATCGTAAATGTTATACATTAAAGTTCTAGAAGCATTGGAATAATCCGTCACATGTACAGATCCTTCTGTTAATTTCCAGATAATCCACGTATCAATTGTCCCGAATAGTAAGTCTCCTTTTTCAGCTTTTTCTCTTGTCCCTTCCACATGATCTAAAATCCATTTCACTTTCGTTCCTGAAAAGTAAGGGTCAATTAATAATCCTGTTTTATTTCGAAATAATTCGTTATAGCCTTTTTCATTCAACTCGTCGCAAATTTCTGCAGTTTGTCTTGATTGCCATACAATGGCATTATAGACCGGATTCCCGCTGTTTTTATCCCAAACAACCGTCGTTTCCCGTTGATTTGTAATGCCAATTGACGCAATTTGCTCTGGTTGTATATTTTTTTCAGATAAAACTGACGCAATTACCGATAAAACCGAACTCCATATTTCATTCGCATCGTGTTCGACCCAGCCTGGTTTAGGAAAATATTGATTGAATTCTTTTTGAGCAATATGAACAACTTCTCCATGTTTATTGAACAAAATTGCTCGTGTACTAGTCGTTCCTTGATCTAGAGATAAAATATATTGTTCCACATCCTTCACTCCTTCCACATTCCACCCATTGAATAATTTATTCTTGATGGATAGTAAAAATCCTTTGATTTCCATGAATTTCGATAACACATTTCAGAAAAATTGTTAAATAAAAAACATCAAAGGACAACTTTGACAGTCATCCATTTGATGTTAATAAATGTTTATATAATTCTAAATGGAAATCTCCTCTTCGGCATTCGTTTCAAATTGAATTGCGGTAATGTGAACATTTACTTCGCTCGTCTCAATGGATGTCATGTTATAAATGGCTTGGCGAATGGCTGTTTGAATGTCTTTAGCTACTTTAGGAATTGAATTTCCGTATTTTATTGAACAATATACGTCAATCAGTATTTCACCATCTTCGCTGATTGTTGCTTTAACCCCTTTTGAATGTACTTTTTTCCCAAATCGTTCAGCGACTCCAGATGCAAAATTACCGCGAGTAGATGCAACACCTTCTACTTCATTCGTTGCAATCCCCGCAATCACTTCAATGACTTCTGGGGCAACCTCAATTTTCCCAAGTTCTTCTTTGCCGGAAGGAGCAGGTTGTATAAATGCTTTTGCAGACTTTTCAGCCATCTTCTTCATCCTCTCTTTTCTTTGCAAAACTGTTTATCACAGTTCTCAAATTGCACCGATTAATTATTATTATACAAAATTTTCTTCATCCCCTGTACTAAAACAAAGAATTTCACGAAATATTCTAAGCCTGTTCTTTGAAACTTTGTGCAAGCAATTCAAAGGATCTTCTTCTTTTCTCTTGATCGTAAATCGGACCATTTACCATGATTTCATCGACTGCTCTTCTCTGAGCAATAAATTCCATGATTTGTTTATAAACAGTTTCTTTGGATCCCGCAAAAGTATACTTTAATGAGTGTAAAACTTGCTTTTTCTCTTCTTCGTTCCATAATTCATCCATGTTTGTAGGTGCGGGTGTTTTTCCACGCTTTCCTCGAATCATCCCTAAAAATTGTTGGTATAATGAGCTTGCTAAAAATTCTCCTTCTTCATCAGTATCAGCAACAAAAGCATTGATGCTGACCATCGTATAAGGAGCATCTAAAAATTGTGAAGGTCTAAAATTCCGGTGATATGTATCGATTGCATCGTCTAATAAATCCGGAGCAAAGTGACTTGCAAAAGCAAAAGGTAATCCTAAAACGCCTGCGAGTCTTGCGCTATATAAACTGGACCCTAAAAGCCATATCGGAATATTTAAGCCTTTTCCAGGCACTGCAATAACCGCACGGTGTTCATCATCAAAATAGCTCATCAATTCATCCACTAATTCATCAAATTGATATGCTCCTGCCTCATCTCTTCTTAACGCTCTCGCCGTTAACATATCCGTTCCAGGTGCTCGCCCTAGTCCTAAATCGATTCTTCCCGGAAACATGGACTCTAATGTTCCAAACTGTTCAGCTATGACGAGCGGTGCGTGGTTTGGAAGCATGATTCCTCCTGCCCCTACACGAATTTTATTCGTTGCTCCTGCTAAATAACAAATGAGAACAGCAGTTGCTGAACTTGCAATTCCTTCCATATTATGATGCTCAGCTACCCAATATCGATGATAGCCACATTTTTCTGCAAGTTGAATTAATGCGCGGCTATGAAGAAAAGCATCCGCTGGAGTTTCACCTTCTAATACAGGTGCTAAATCAAGGACTGATAATTTCGGTAACATTATTTCACTCCCTTTCTCGTTAAACTTAGTATAGCGCTTTGTTAAGGAAAAAGCATAAAACACGCTTCTGAGAAAGTGGTTATTAAATAAAAAAAGAGCCTTCAAATTGAAGGCTCCGTAAGTTCAGTTAGTTTTTCACAGTTTCTTTTTTTGTATTTAATACATCATTTTCTTCAAGGAATTTTGTATTGAATTTCCCTGATTTAAACACTTCGTTGTTCATTAAAGCATGGTGGAATGGTATCGTTGTATGAATACCAGGCCCTTCAACAACAAATTCGCTCAATGCACGATTCATACGAGCGATTGCTTCTTCGCGTGTATCCGCATGTACAATTAATTTTGCAACCATTGAATCGTAGTATGGCGGAATTGTGTATCCAGGATATACTGCAGAGTCAATCCGTACTCCAGGACCACCAGGTGTAATATATGTTTCAACTGTACCAGCAGCTGGCATGAAGTTTTTGTATGCATTTTCCGCATTGATGCGGCACTCAATAGCCCAGCCTTTTAATTGAATATCTTCTTGTGTCAATGTTAATTTTTCGCCGGAAGCGATTTTGAGCTGTTGCTGAACTAAATCGACGCCAGTAACCATTTCTGTTACAGGGTGTTCTACTTGAATACGAGTATTCATTTCCATGAAGTAGAACTTGTCCTCATTATAATCATAAATAAATTCGATTGTACCAGCACCTTCATAGCCACAAGCTTTTGCTGCCTTTACAGCAGCTTCCCCCATCTCTGCACGTCTTTCTGGAGATAATGCAGGAGATGGTGCTTCCTCAACTAATTTTTGCATGCGTCGTTGTACTGTACAGTCACGTTCGCCAAGATGGATCACATTTCCATATGCATCTGCTAATACTTGGATTTCACAGTGACGGAAGAATTCGATGTATTTTTCTAAATATACACCAGGATTACCGAATGCTGCTTGAGCTTCTTTTTGAGTAATTTCAATACCTTTTACTAACTCTTCTTCTGTACGAGCAACTCGGATTCCTTTACCACCGCCACCAGCAGTCGCTTTAATAATGACTGGATAGCCAATTTCAGCTGCCCATTTTTTACCTGTTTCAATATCAGGAACAATGCCTGTACCAGGTACTAAAGGTACTCCTGCTTCTTCCATTGTCGCACGGGCAACGTCTTTCATCCCCATGATGCGAATGGATTTGGAAGAAGGACCAATGAATTTAATGCCAGCATTTTCACATGCTTCAGCAAAATCTGCATTTTCTGCTAGGAATCCATAACCTGGATGTATCCCATCGGCACCCGTTTTCTCTGCAACGCTTAACACGGCTGGAAAACTTAAATAGGAATCTTTTGATAGTTTTGGACCGATGCAATATGCTTCATCAGCAAGTTTTACATGTAAGCTATCACGATCCGCTTCAGAATATACTGCAACCGTTTGAATTCCTAATTCTTTACAAGCACGAATAATACGAACCGCAATTTCTCCGCGGTTGGCAATTAATACTTTTTTTAACATTTTGGTCACCTCTTATTCAGTAGGTTTCACTAGGAATAGTGGTTGACCGAATTCTACTAGCTGTTCATTTTTCACTAGTACTTCAACAATTTCACCTTTAACTTCTGCTTCGATTTCGTTAAATAATTTCATTGCTTCAACGATACATACAATTGTATCAGGTTCCACTTTATCCCCTACTTTAACGTAAGGAGGTGAATCAGGTGATGGTGCTGCATAGAATGTTCCTACCATCGGTGAAGTGATTTTATGTAATGTAGGATCATCTAAATTTACAGGTTTTGCTTCAGAAGTACTTGCTGCAGGTGCTGCGCTTTCAGCTTGTGGTTTTACTTCTTCAACTTTTACTTCTTCTTTTGGTTGTGCTTGTACTTGTGGTTGAGCTTGTTGTACAACAGTTTGTACCTTAGGTGCTACCACTTCTGTTACAACACCTTGATTTTTCTTTAATTTAATTTTTGCACCATCTACTTCATATAAGAATTCGTCAAGAGATGATGAATCAACTAGTTTAATAATCTCACGAAGTTCTTGTACTTTAAACAATGTAGACACCCCTTCTTTTTATTCAATACAATAATCATTTTATATCCTTTCAACAGATTTTGAAACAATATTTTTTAATTTTCTATAAAATGAGCAAAAAACAGTGCTTTCGTTACGTAAACGAAGCACTGTTCACCTTCTGTTATACAACATCGTTTCTCCAATCAAAATTATATCTCAATAATAATTAGATTGAACACTTACTGTCACATCTTGAATATCATCAATTTGTTGACGGACAACATAGATAATTTCACTCGCTTGAGCTTTCGAAATTTCATCGGATAATACTGTCACTTGTACTTTATCATCTTTTACATGTACTAATGCATCAGAATAGCCAAGGTTTTCAATTAACATTTCAAGCATAGCCTCAGCAGATTCTCTCTTAATTAACTCATTCATTTGATTATATGCTTCATTTTTTTCCTCTGCAGAATATTCACTTGAAGCAATTTTTTGTTCTAATTGCTCTCTTAATTGGCTACGTTCATTGGCAATTTCCATTCTTAAATCTTCAAATAAATGGCTTTCAGATACTGTAGGCGTTGTTAATTTTTCATCTGCATTTGTTAAAGTTGTTTCTTCAAGGGTATCATCCGTAAAAATTGTCATTAAATCCACATTACGATTTGGTTCAAATACATAATACACTGAAATGACAGCAGCTAAACTTAATAATGTTAATAGCCAAACAGTTCTTCTTTTTACTTTCATTGTTCATCTCCTTTACTTTCCATCGGTACAATCATAATTCTGTGGGTAGGCATTTGCATAACTTTACTGATCGTTTCAAGAAGTTGCCTTTGGACTTTTGGATCCTTCGCACCTTCTGAAACAATGAGCAATCCTGATACAGTAGTGGTATTGTTACTTGAACGAAAATAGTTGCTTAAAGTTCCATCCGTATTTGAAGGGTTTTCATCGTAATGAAAATAAACCTTTACTTGTCCAACGCCTTCTATTTCACTTAAAGCTTGTTCAAGTCTACCTTCTGCTGAAACAGTATCATATCGCTCACCGGATGCATCACTCGTTGCTGAAATGTACGCAATGAACGCTAGAACTGCAATAGGTATGATTAATAGATTTAACTTTGTCCATTTCTTTTCCACCTCACGTTCTTAGCGCCCCCCTTCCCTCATGTTTCAAAACATTGTATGAATGAAGTACAAGCTCTATGCTTTATAGTTTGAGAATTTCTAATAAAGTTGTAATGACAATTAATAGTGTTGCTAGTTTGACATAGACCATAATCTCTTTTTCCTCAGCCAGTAATAGCAAGCACTTTCCTATTAGTATGATGGCGATTAATTTGATCAAAAGCTTTTTCCCACCCCGAGCTGCAAAATTACCATGAAGATGAGCCAAATGAAAACGAAAGCGATTCCTAATAGGATTGCTGAAGCGCATAAGACGAGTAATGACTTTCCAATATCATCAAGGAGACCGCTAATCGTTCCACCAGAAAAGGGCTCGACGATTGCAGCTAAAATTTTAAAAGTCATTGCATGAATCAACAGCTTTCCAGCCGGATAAAACGCGGCTATCCAAAATGCAGTCATAGCACTAAATCCCGCTAAAGTAGTGGCAGCAGATTGGTACTTTTGGAAGATTGAAAAACCTTCAACGATTAGTGAACCAACAATTGGAATCGTTTGTTCAATTACTTTTTTCACAGGGCTCGCAATCGCTTTATCTACGGTAAAAAAGGCAACTCCTGCAAAAGATAAAAATGCGACCATCAACAATAACGATGCTGTAATTAATGTCATGACGGTTCCTCGTATTAAATCGGAAGCTTTTGAAAAAGACATTTCTCCAATAAATCTTGTACAAAAATCCAGTAGCAGCGCGATGACGATTCCTGGAATAAGCACTTTTTGACATAACAATATTAAAAATTCAAATATCGCGATAACAATAGGACTCCAAGCTATGAAGGAAAATACCGCATTGAGCACAACGATAATGGACATGAGAATCGGTGTGATCGATAAAAAGAATTCGGCAGCGACATTCACAACTTCACCAATTAAACCGAATGACTCCATTACGGTTTGTCCAAGTGTCAACACGAGGACAATAATAAATAATGTATCTCCCCATTTTTTAAATTGCGGTACAAAAGCTTCTAATATCAGAAATAATATGGTGTATGTGACTACGAGTACAATGGATTTACCTGCAATTTTTAATGGATCGATAAAAATGTTCAATAGTTCATCCATTATGAAAGCCCCTTATTGAAGCTTATCTAGAATTGAAGAAAAACCAGAAAGAACTTTGGCAAACTCACCAACCCAATAAGATAGTAATACGATCCGGACCGAAAACATGACGAATTCTCCCATCGTCTCATGCTCTTGTTCATCAAAAAGCATCTTAAAAAATATACCTAATTGATAAAAAAGAGCAGAATAGACAAGTTGAGGAACATATGGTACTGAATTTACATATGACAGGATTTGTCCAATTAATGGAAGTACAGATTTCGATAATAGAAAATGTAATATTATAAAAAAGAAGATGATGGCAATGAGCGAATGAAGTTTTGGGACCGTTTCTTTAATCAGTATGATAATGAGTAGTAGAATTACGGCATAAATCAAAATCGTCATATGTCAATTCGTCAACCATTGGAAAAATAGCATAATTTCACCGAAAAAAAGCCGTAAAAATCGGATTAGTTCTGCAGCCATGTATAGGTATGCGATAAAGAATATATAGAATGTAAATTCCTTCTTCCCAACTTGGTCAAAGAAAACATGTAACAGTGCAATAATTAGCCCTACTCCTGCCACCCTTAATACATCCTGTAATTCCATTTGACTCCTCCTTGTGAAAGCAATATATGAGCTTGTTCAAATAAATAGACCAAAGAACAATAAAAAAAGCGGACGTGCTTTTGACGTCCACTTAATTTTTATTGAAATTATTAGTTAGCGCGGGAAACATACGATCCATCAGAAGTGTTGATTACTAAAATATCACCTTCATTAACAAAGAATGGTACTTGTACGATAAGACCAGTTTCTAAAGTAGCTGGTTTAGAACCTCCAGAAGCAGTATCACCTTTGATACCTGGTTCAGTTTCAACTACTTTTAATTCCACAGTATTTGGAAGTTCTACCCCAAGCATTTCTCCTTGATATGACATAATGTAAACTTCCATATTTTCTTTTAAGAATTTTAATTCATAATCGATTTGATTTGCATTTAATTCGATTTGTTCATATGATTCTAAATCCATGAAAACATGGGAATCACCTTGTGCATATAAATATTGCATTTTGCGGTTTTCTACCATCGCTTTTTCAACTTTTTCACCTGCGCGGAATGTTTTTTCAGCTACGTTACCATTTCGTAAGTTACGTAATTTGGAACGAACGAACGCTGCTCCCTTACCAGGTTTTACGTGTTGGAAATCAAGTACTCGGTATAATTCTCCATCTACAATAATTGTTAGACCAGTACGAAAATCGTTAACTGAAATCATGAATATTCCTCCATCATTATAGAATAATTAAATCTTTCGTCGAATGAGTCAATCTCTCATTGCCCGTTGCTGTGATAACAATATCGTCTTCTATGCGAACTCCGCCGATACCCGGCAAATAGACACCAGGTTCAACTGTCACGACCATATTAGGCTCTAATGTTTGATTATTACGATAGGAAAGAGCTGGACCTTCATGAATTTCTAAACCAATTCCGTGGCCAGTTGAATGTCCAAAAGCCTCTCCATATCCTTTTTCAGTTAAATAATCTCTCGCAGTTTTGTCCGCTTCAATACCAGTCATGCCTGGTTTAATTTTTTCTAACGCTAATAATTGCGCTTCCAAAACGACATTATACATTTCTACCAATTTTGTATTAGGTTTACCAACCGCAATTGTACGCGTAATGTCGGAAACATACCCATTATAAACGGCACCGAAATCAAGTGTGACAAAGTCTCCTTGCTCAATGATTTTGTTTGTAGCAACACCATGAGGTAAAGCGCTTCGGAGACCACTTGCGACGATGGTATCGAAGGATGAAGACGTTGCACCTTGCTTGCGCATGAAAAATTCGAGCTCATTCGATACTTCTAGCTCTGTAACGCCAGGTTTAATAAAGTTTAAAATGTGCGAAAATGCAGCATCAGCAATTTCACATGCAACCTTTATAATCTTAATCTCTTCATCAGTCTTAATCAAGCGAATTTTTTCAATTAATCCGGATAATGGTACTAGCTCCACATTCAACAGATTTTGAAAAGATTCATATTCTCCATAAGTTACTGTATCTCTTTCAAAACCTAATGTTTTAATTTTACATTCATCAACAAGCTTCTCTACTTCTTTTAGTATGGAACCTTCCTGCTGAATAATGCGAAATTCTTTCACTTGATGATTTGCTTGCTCCGTATAGCGAAAATCGGTAATAAATACCGCATCGTTTTTTGTTACAAGGGCTGCACCGCTCGATCCTGTAAAGCCTGTCATATATCGGCGGTTGTATGGATTTGTAATAAGCAATGCGTCCACATGATGACTTTCCAATTCTTTTCGTAATTTGACGAGTTTATTCATGGACATTTCCTTCCTTATTTTTGTAAAAACTTTCGTAATGCCAATTCATATCCAAATGTTCCGAGACCACAAATTTGACCAACACATTCTGCCGCAAGTAGGGATTTATGACGAAATTCCTCCCTTTTATGTATGTTAGAGATATGAACTTCAATAACTGGTACGCTAATACTTGCAATGGCATCTCTAAGTGCGACGCTTGTATGCGTGTAAGCTCCTGGATTAAATACAATCCCGTTAACTCCTGTATCCTCCGCTTCATGTATCCAATCAATTAATTGCCCTTCATGATTGGATTGTTTAAATTCCAGTTCCGCACTAAATTCTTTCGCCAAAGCAACGCATCTTTTTTTTACATCTTCCAAAGTTTCAAAACCGTAAATTTCTGGTTCCCTTTTACCCAGTCGATTTAAATTAGGCCCGTTTAACACTAACAACTTCATCGCCGATTCTCCTTTAAAATTAGAGGAAATTACCACTTTTATTTTATCACAGACTCCTTATACGGCAACCTATTTCGTTCCAAATGAGCTTGATAATGGAAAGAAGCTGTTTCAATAATAAATCTGGCCGTTATCACCACCATTACAATAAATGGAATGGACAGTTTTTTAAAAGAAGATAATTCTGCTGGTAAATCGTAAATAATCCATTCTGCAATAATGGCAAAAAGTCCACCTATGACAAGAGAAGTAATAAATGGAGGCACATTTTGTACATATTGCATTATCAAATAAATTATTAAATTAACGACAAAAATCACAACCGCTAAAAAAAGCCAGTTGATAAACGGATGACTACCTTCAAAAATTTGATATTTTTTGGAAAATCCAATGGGATTCCATTGAATGAATTTGAAAAATGATAACATTTTTAAACTAGCTGTAAGAAAAATCGATGCAAATAAACTAGTAATGAACGCTAAATACAACATGCCAACCACTCCTTTTTTTATATATTTTTACCAATATTGATTTTTCGTATGCGTACGCTAGTACAATTGCTGAAAATTTAGTACAATAAAAAAAGTTGATAGAAAGAAATATTGTTAGAGAGTGGTGTCAGCTGTGGGCAATCAAACACCTATTTATGGAGGACAGGCGCTACTTGAAGGTGTCATGTTCGGAGGAAAAGAACATACCGTTTCCGCAATTCGCCGAAACGATCAATCCATTGAATATTACTATGCGAAAAAACCTAAAAAGCCTTGGATGCAAAAGCTTAAAAAAATTCCTTTCATCCGAGGAAATATAGCCATTATTGAATCCGCTGGAATCGGTTCGAAACATTTACAATTTTCTAGTGATCGTTACGATGTGACGCCCGGCGAAGAGGAAGATGGCCAGGAATTATCAAAGCTAGAAATGATATTCGGCGTTGCAATTGTCGGGATTCTTTCTTTTTTATTTGGTAAATTTGTCTTTACTTTAGTTCCCGTTTTTATTGCCGAATTATTTTCTCCATGGGTTTCCGGTAAATATCCACAAATCTTTTTGGAAACTGGCATTAAACTAATTTTGCTTCTGATTTATTTATATTTCATCTCGTTAACGCCTATCATTCGTCGAGTTTTTCAATACCATGGAGCCGAACATAAGGTCATTAATTGTTACGAAAACGGACTTGAATTAACAGTTGAAAATGTGCAAAAACAATCAAGATTACATTACCGTTGTGGTTCAAGCTTCATTTTATTTACGGTCATTGTCGGGATGTTCATTTACTTATTCTTCCCCGTTGATCCATTATGGTTCCGTGTGCTGATTCGTATCTTATTAATCCCTGTCGTATTAGGCGTTTCCTATGAAGTATTGCAATTTACTAATTCTTTAAGAGATATTCCAGTATTATGCTATTTAGGATATCCAGGATTATGGTTGCAGTTATTAACAACAAAAGAACCGGATGATGACATGGTAGAAGTTTCAATTGCTTCCTTTAAGAAGCTACATGAAATCGAAAACAATCCAGAAATCATCGCCCAATTGAATCACGACTAATCAATGAAAAGACGTCACAGCATATGATTGCTGGAACGTCTTTTTTTATACCAAAAAAACCAAAATATTTACTCTCCCCTACCAATTCGGTAACATTACTTTTATAAAAAAATATAGGGGATAGAGAAATGGAAATTGATGTCATAACCGTAATACTTCTTATATTTTTTGGTTTTTTAGGAGCTTTTTTAAATGCCATTGTAGGTGGCGGAGGTTTAATAACCGTACCAGCACTGATGTTTGTTGGACTCCCACCAGCTAGTGCCATCGCAACGAATAAATTAGCAGCAACGATGGGAAATTTAACAAGCACCTTAACTTTCCTAAAAGCTGGTAAAGTAGATATGAAACTGTTAGGGCCAATTGTTCCTTTCGTTTTTATCTTTTCCATGCTTGGTGCCTGGACCGTTCATTTATTGGATCCAGCAATTTTAAAACCCCTTGTGATTATCATGCTGCTTCTAGTTTTCATTTACACAGTAATAAAAAAAGACTGGGGGCAAATTGAAAAGAAAAAAGAATTGACGTGGAAACGAAAAATCGTTTTCCTTTGTTCTTTACTCGCCATCGGATTTTATGATGGTTTTTTTGGTCCAGGAACAGGTTCTTTTATCATTTTTGTATTTTTAATGATGGGTTTTGATTTTTTACAAGCATCAGGAAATGCAAAATTATTAAACTTTACTAGTAATCTTGCAGCATTAGTGATGTTTTTCATACTCGGGGAAGTATTGTTCATCTATGGAATAATCATGGGGATTTCCATGATATGTGGTGCCTATGTAGGAACAAAGTTTGCATTAAAACAAGGAACAACTGTTGTTCGTATTCTATTTATCGTCACGACATTAATTTTACTAGCGAAAAATAGCTATGATTATTTTTTCTAATGATCGTTTGCTGATTTTCGCAAATTAGAAAATATTTAAGCCTGACCAATATTGGTCAGGCTTTTTCTTTATTTTTTATTGTTCACACACTTTTTACAGTATGACTTTGTCATAAATTATAAACCACATTTTAGTTGGGCACCACATACGGTACATGTGTTACATCCACCAATTTCTTCTACTGTTCCTTGGCGGCAAACTGGGCATGTATCTCCTACTTCGGAACCGATATTCACGTTTGTTTGTTGAAGCGGAGCAATTGTTTCTACCAATACGACTGGCTTTTCAACAGGCTCATCCTGCAATTCTTCAAATGTTAACTGCTCTTCTTGCGTCATTTCCGCTTTTAATGTTAACACTTGCGAATCACGACTACCGTCAACGTAAACCGTTCCACCTTTTGCTCCACCTCTATATAAACGTTCATAAACTTTTTCTACTTGTTCCACCGTGTATCCTTTCGGTGCATTTACCGTTTTAGAGATAGATGAATCTACCCAACGTTGAATAATACATTGAACATCTGCGTGAGCTTCTGGCGTCAAATCCATCGCTGTTACAAACCAGTGAGGTAAGTGATGTTCACTTACTTCAGGATGCTTTTCTAAGTATTCTTGAACAATTTCTGCTTTTACTTCGATGAATTTTCCTAGGCGACCAGAACGATAATATGTGAAAGAGAAATAAGGTTCTAAACCAGTTGCAACTCCCACCATAGTACCTGTTGAACCAGTTGGAGCAACAGTTAACAGATGGGAATTTCGGATACCATATTCAAGTACCCCTTGACGAATATGTTCTGGCATGCGTTTCATGTAACCAGTATTAATGAATGCTTCACGTAAGCGTTTCGTTTCCTCTTCTGTTTCACCTACTAAGAATGGGAAGCTGCCACGTTCTTTTGCTAGTTCAATGGACGTTTCGTAAGCAGTTGTCGCAATCGTTTCGAAAACTTGATCGACAAGCTTGTTTCCTTCTTCTGAACCATATTCTTTTTCGCAGTAAATTAGTAGATCAGCTAAGCCCATTACTCCAAGACCGATACGTCGCTCACCTAGAGCTTGTCTACGGTTTTCTTCAAGGAAATACGGAGTTGCATCAATGACATTATCTTGCATGCGAACGCCAACGCGAACTGTTTCTTTTAATGCCTCAAAGTCCACTGTTTTTTCATCTTTCAATGCAAATTGAGCTAAATTCACTGCTGCTAAGTTACATACTGAATACGGTGCAAGCGGTTGCTCACCACAAGGGTTTGTCGCAACAACTTTTTGGCCATAAGCGCGGGCATTTGTCATTTCATTCGCATTATCAATGAAGAAAATACCTGGTTCTGCAGCATAAGTTGCACATATATTAATTAATTTCCAAAGTTCTCGTGCTTTAATTTTGCGATAAGTGCGCACTCCGTAACCGAGAGCTTCCCACTCGCGCACGTCACCAATTTTGTGCCATTTCTCATTGTAAATTGCCATTTCTTCCGGCGTATAGTTTTCTACATCTGGGAATCGAAGTGGGTATTCTTCGTCTTTTTCAACCGCTTCCATAAATTCATTTGTAATAGTAACAGAGATATTGGCACCTGTTAAAAAGTCTGGATTATGCACAGTGTACGTTCCGCCATCGCGAAGCTTTGTTTCCGCCTCTTTAATAATTGCTTCGCTAAATCCTCCTAAACCAGGGATGTTTTTATAGTTTAGGATTCCTTGATACATCGCTTCTTCAAGCGGCGTTAATGGTTTGAATTTTAATTTTTCTTTCGCATGGCGAACGATTGATTCATCTTCCATATTTTCAATTAAATAGCGCAAAATGCGAGGATTTTGCATTTTGGAAATGATAAATTCAACAATATCTGGATGCCAATCAGCGAGCATGATCATTTGTGCTCCCCGACGCGAACCACCTTGTTCGACAAGATGTGTAAGTTTCGCAATATCATCAAGCCATGATACAGAACCGCTTGATTTCCCATTTACTCCTCTTGCAAGCGTATTGCGAGGTCTTAGTGTTGAACCATTTGTACCAACACCGCCTCCGCGGCTCATAATTTCCATTACCTTTTTGCGATGTTCACTAATACCTTCTCGGCTATCCGGAACGAAAGGCATTACATAGCAGTTGAAGTATGTGACTTGCGTTCCTGAACCTGCACCGTATAGAACTCGTCCAGCCGGCACGAACTTTAAAGAAGCTAATTGCTCGTAAAATTTTTGGAACCATTCATTGCGTTTTTCTTCTGTTTGTTCAACAGACGATAAGCCTGTTGCATTTCGTTTCGCAATTTGTTCATAAAAAATTTCTAGAGGCTTTTCAATAACATCTAGAGAACGAACGATGATACCTGTTTCTTGTTCTTTTGGATCATCTAGTACATTTCTGTATTCTTCTTCAATTAATACTTCTGCTTTATTAGCATTCCAATCAATTGATTGGATATAACCTAATCCTCGAGCTGGAAACTTTGGATCTTCTTTAATTGTTAATACAACAAAATCTCCAGGTTTTAATGTTTTCTTTTCCGTATCCTTGAATGAGTATCGGTCAATCATGACTAATCTCGATACACCTTTATGCGTTACATGCATATCTGGAGTAATTGAATGAACTTGTGGAAATTGTTCAATATCTTTGTTTAGTTGATCAATGAGGATGGTCGTATAAGAATCTACCATTACCATCTGCCAGCCTCCCTTAGCACATATATAATTTATCTATCATTTCCCATATATAAACAATAAAACACAATATATTGTATGTCTAGTAAAATGAACATACAATATATTGTTTCGTTCTGCTACTTAGAAAAGATTACCTCATAACTAGAATCGATTCAAGGGGTTGACAAATAATAATTTCTATGAATCTTAGAAATTTCTAAGTTTGGAGCTGAATATTAAATTTTAGTCACAATTTTTGAACTATAATTTTTAATTACTTTCTGAAATTCCATTCATCATTTGCATATTTTTCTTCTTCTAATTTTCTCACATATTCCTTTTGTTCTTCTGTTAATTCATATGGAACAAGTTCAATTTGTAAAGCTTCTTCAAATCCTTTTTTGAATGCATGAATGCATTCCTCAATAGTGATGCGTCGTGTTGTTAAACGGTTAATTGCAACTGCTCTTTCCGGCAATTGTTTTCGCATCCGCTCTTTTGCCTCTTCGGAAGGGAATTTGAACAGAGACAACAGCTTGTCCTCATCGAGATCCAATAAAATCGCACCGTGCTGTAAAACGACACCCTTTTGTCTAGTTTGCGCACTTCCAGCAACTTTCTTTCCTTCTACAACGAGTTCATACCAGCTTGGAGCATCAAAACAAACTGCACTTTTTGGTTTTTTCAATGCTTCTTGTTTTTCCTCCGTATCAGGGATGCTGAAATATGCATCTAATCCTAAATTGTGGAACCCTTTTAACAAGCCTTCGCTTAAAAAACGATAAGCTTCTGTAACCGTTTCAGGCATATTTGGGTATTGTTCTGTAACGATGATGCTATATGTCAATTCGCTGTCATGAAGAACTGCTCTTCCACCAGTAGGTCTCCGAACAAAGCCAATATTTTGCGCTTTTAAAGCATCAAAATCAATGTCTCGATGTGCTCTTTGGAAATATCCAATAGAAAGGGTTGGCGGATTCCACTCGTAAAATCGAATGACTGGTGGAATTTCGCCTCTACTATGAAAATCGAGTAATGCCTCGTCTAATGCCATATTATAAGAAGGACTGCATGGTCCTGAATTAATGAAATACCATTTCGTTTTCAACTTGTTTTCCTCCTCACAACTTTTTTATTGTATCAAACTGAATGGACGAATGCCAATTTCTTATTTATAATGTTCTATGTAAATAGAAAGGAGAATTTTAGAAGTGGCGACAGTATTATATACGATTGCAACAATCCTAGGACTTATCATTATCTATGTTTTAGTAAGTTCATTCCGTTTAAAAAAATCTGTTACTAATTTGACGCAAGAAGAATTTATTAAAGGATATCGAAAAGCTCAATTAATCGATGTTCGAGAAACAAAAGAATTTGATTCTGGTCACATTTTAGGTGCACGTAATATTCCTTTTTCTCAATTGCGTCAACGTTACAAAGAAATTCGTCCAGATCTTCCTGTATATTTATATTGTCAAAATATGACAAGAAGTTCTAGGGCAGCTCTTTTCTTAAAGAAAAAAGGTTACAATCAATTGTATCAACTTCAAGGCGGTTTCAAAACTTGGACTGGTAAAATTAAAACAAAAAATTAGTTTACCTGTTGAAATTCCTATATTTAAAGAAATGACATGATTACGCCAACAATATTTATGATATTTTACTCATGTCATATATCATCTTTTAAATAGCTTGTTTAAAAGTAGTAAAAAATATCCATGAGATGCACTCATGGATATTTTTATTTTGAACGCTATTGTTTTTGATAACGCAAAATTGGATTTCTAGCAGCTTGAGTTTCATCTAATCGACTCACAACAGTTGTATGTGGTGCTTCTTGTACAATAGACGGATTCTCTTCCGCTTCTTTTGCGATTTGGATCAGTGCATCACAGAACGCATCTAATGTTTCTTTCGATTCTGTTTCTGTAGGCTCAATCATCATTCCCTCTTCCACATTTAATGGGAAGTAAATTGTTGGTGGATGATAACCGAAATCAAGTAGTCGTTTCGCAATATCTAATGTGCGAACACCAAGTTTTTTCTGACGACGTCCAGATAATACAAATTCGTGTTTACAATGACGATCATAAGGAAGGTCAAAGTAAGGTTGTAGTTTACGCATCATGTAGTTCGCATTTAATACTGCATATTCTGTTACTAATTTTAATCCTTCAGGTCCCATTGAACGAATATACGTATAAGCACGTACATTGATGCCGAAGTTTCCGTAGAATGGTTTTACACGGCCAATGGATTGTGGACGATCATAATCAAAATGGAACGTGCCATCTTCTTTTTTCACTAATACTGGTTTCGGCAAGAATGGAATTAAATCTGCTTTTACCCCTACAGGGCCAGAACCAGGACCTCCACCGCCGTGTGGACCTGTGAATGTTTTGTGTAAATTCAAGTGTACACAGTCAAATCCCATATCGCCTGGGCGTACTTTTGACATAATAGCATTTAAGTTTGCTCCATCGTAATATACTTTCCCGCCCACGCTATGCACGATATCCGCAATTTCAATGATGTGCTCTTCAAATAGCCCGAGCGTATTTGGGTTTGTCAGCATAAGTGCCGCTGTATCTTTCCCAACTACTCGACGTAAATCTTCCAAATCAACTAAACCATTTTCATCCGATTTTACTGTAATTGTATCAAATCCAGCAACAGTAGCACTAGCTGGGTTTGTTCCGTGTGCAGAGTCTGGAACGATTACTTTATTACGGTGACCTTCCCCATTTGCTTCATGGAAAGCACGAATCATCATTAATGCTGTCCATTCTCCATGTGCACCCGCAGCAGGTTGTAATGTAACTTCATCCATACCTGTAATTTCTTTTAAAGCTGTTTGAAGTTCATACATTAATTCCATTGCACCTTGAACTGTTGACTCGTCTTGTAACGGGTGAATATTTGCGAATCCAGAGAAGCGGGCGACTTCTTCATTAATTTTTGGATTGTATTTCATCGTACAAGAACCTAGTGGATAGAATCCAGAATCTACGCCATGATTGCGGCGAGATAATGCTGTATAGTGGCGCATAATATCCAATTCTGAAACTTCCGGTAATTCAGCAGGTTCTTCACGCAAATATTCTTGTGGAATTAATTCTGATAATTCTACCTCTGGCACATCTAATTCTGGCAAGCTGTAGCCGATGCGCCCTTCCTTCGATAATTCAAAAATGAGCGGTTGATTTTCGTTATGCATTGTAAGCCCCCATTTCTTGCACTAATTGATCAATCTCTTCTTTCGTAGGCAATTCTGTAACGGCAATAAGTACATGGTTTTCAAGTTCAGGATAATCGCGGCCTAAATCATAACCACCGATAATGCCTTTTTCTAATAATCTTTTGTTTAATTCACTCACTGGTTTGTTTACTTTTACAACGATTTCGTTGAAGTGAGCACCTTGGAATGGAACTGTAAATCCAGCTTGCTCAAACGCTGTTTTTGCATAACGAGTTTTCACGATGTTTTGCTTTGCCATTTCTTGAATACCGCGTTTACCTAAAGCTGTCATAGTAACGGATGCAGCAAGAGCAAGCAATGCTTGGTTCGAACAAATGTTAGAAGTTGCTTTTTCACGGCGAATATGTTGTTCGCGAGCTTGTAATGTTAATACGAAACCGCGACGTCCGTCTTGGTCTACTGTTTGTCCTACTAAACGGCCAGGCACTTTACGCATTAATTTTGAAGTCGTAGCAAAATAACCGCAGTGTGGTCCTCCAAAACTTTCAGGAATACCAAATGGTTGTGCATCCCCTACAGTAATGTCAGCTCCAAGTTTTCCAGGAGGCGTTAACACACCTAATGCTAATGGGTTTGCAGAAACAATGAATAATCCTTTCGCTTCATGTACTAGCTCACCCATTGTTTTCAAGTCTTCAATTTGACCAAAGAAGTTAGGATACTGAACCATAACAGCCGCAGTATCTTGATCAATCATACCTTTTAATGCTTCAATATCTGTTACTCCATCTTTCATTGGCACATTTACTACTTCGATTGATTGGCCATATGCATAAGTTTCTACAACAGTACGATATTCAGGATGGATTGCTTCAGATACTAACAATTTTTTACGTCTTGTTGAGCCAGCAGCAAGCATCCCAGCTTCTGCAAGCGATGTTCCGCCATCATACATGGAAGAGTTTGCTAAATCCATACCTGTTAATTCGGCAATCATTGTTTGGAATTCAAAAATAGCTTGTAGTTCACCTTGTGAAATTTCCGGTTGATATGGTGTATAAGCAGTATAGAATTCAGACCGAGAAATAACATGGTCCACAATAACAGGTTTGTAGTGATTGTATACACCTGCACCTAAGAATGAAACAGCTGTTTCAGTGTTGATATTTTTATCTGCTAAAGCTTTTAGTTCTTTTAATAGCGCAGATTCAGATGCTGCTTCTTTAATATTATAAAGCCCTTTAAAACGCACCTCTTCAGGAATATCCGCAAATAATTCATCAATGCTTTCTACTCCAATGGTAGAGAGCATTTCTTGTTTGTCTTGTTCCGTTATTGGAAGATAACGATGCTTCATTGTTTGACCTCCATTAATTTTTATTTTTCACGTTTATAAAATGGCTTCGGCACAACATGTGCTTTTACCTTTTTATTGCGTATTTCTACTTCCACTTCTGTACCAATTTCAGTATATTGAATATCTAATAAAGCAAGTCCTAAATTACGTTTCGTACTAGGGATTTGTGTACCAGTTGTAACTTCTCCAATTTCAGTGTCGCCTTTAAATACTTTATAGCCATGGCGAGGAATCCCTTTATCAATCATTTCAATACCAACCAGTTTTCTTGAAAGCCCTTGTTCTTTTTGGTTTTTAAGAGCTTCTTTACCGATGAAATCCGCATCTTTTTGAAGTTTTACTGCAAAGCCGATGCCTGCTTCTAATGGAGAAATATTTTCTGATAATTCTTGTCCATAAAGCGGTAAGCATGCTTCAAAACGCAACGTATCACGTGCTCCAAGGCCGCATGGTATCAATCCATCTTCTTTTCCTGCTTCTAATAGTTTATTCCACAATGCTACAATTGAATTTGGCTCCCCGTATAATTCGAAGCCGTCTTCACCTGTATATCCGCTGCGTGATAACAATACAGAATAACCACTAACTTGAACAGATGCTTTAAATTGGAATGGTTTTAATTCAGATAAGTTCACATCTGTTAATGTTTGCAAGATTTTTTCTGATAGAGGTCCTTGAAGTGCAATTAAGGCATATTCATCTGATTGATTTATAATCGTTACATCGCCTTCTGCATGCTTTTTCATCCATTCAAAGTCTTTTTCAATATTTGCCGCATTGACAACAAGCAAGTATTGGTCATCGCCAAGATTATAGACGATTAAATCATCTACAACCCCACCATTTTCATAGCACATCACATTATATTGTGCGCCGCCAACTGGAATTTTTGAAATGTCATTGGACAATAATTTTTGAAGATAGCCGAGAACATCTTTCCCTTTTACAAAAATTTCTCCCATATGGGATACATCGAAAAGTCCAGCACGATTTCTTACAGCTTCATGTTCATCCTTTATTGATGAAAATTGAACAGGTAATTCCCATCCACCAAAATCAATCGTTTTTGCACCATATTTCGCATATTCATCAAATAATGGTGTTCTCTTTAATTCTCCCATCGTGAAACCTCCCTCATTAATTAACAATTTACTACCAATATCTTTAAACTAGGCAAAAAGGACAGAAAATCCCCTTTTTAAAGGAATTCTCTGTCCTTGCACCTGAAAGTTACACCTATTATAAAATAGGCTTTCCCCTTGGGTGGCTGTTATTCAGCACTCTCCAGAGTTGCGTCCCGTACGAGTCTTTTTGCCTGAGAGATTCATAGTTCTACTACTTGCTCCTTCGGCGACGTAAAAACGTTCTCTCCCCGCACAATCATCCGCACCATATGAAATTTTTCAACAAACAGACATCTTTGCCTATATCCTAACATTGAACGTAATAGAAGGCAATCATTTTTTAAAATTCCTTAAAAAAACGAACATTTTTAAACATCAACACCTTAACATTCGCCTTTTAGTCGATTCACTTGAAAAGCAATATAATTTACCACTTGGCGAATTGTTCGATCTTTTGTAAAGACACGGATGTGAGCGGCTCTTTTATAAAATTTTCTTCTATAATAATATAGTCGTTCCAGTTCTTTTTTAGTCGAACGTTGTGCAATTGGTCGATTTTTATCATTTTTTATTCTTTTATAAATGTCTTCAAATGATGCATCAAGAAAAAAGATTAAACCTGTCCGTCTCATAATTTGTCGATTTTCTTGTCTCATTGCAACGCCGCCACCAGTCGCAATAATGCAAGCTTCGTCACGAAAGTTTTTTAAAAATTCAGTTTCTAAATTTCTAAAATATTCTTCTCCAAACTTTTCAAAAATTTCTGGAATCGACATGCCTTGTTGTCTGACGATTTCTTTATCCATATCATAAAAGGGCAATCGTAGGGCATAGCTTAATTGGCGTCCGACTACACTTTTTCCGCACCCCATAAACCCTACTAAGTAAATCTTTCGCATAATTAGACACCTTTCTACTAAAACTCTGCGGTTTCTCCAAGTAAATTTATCGTAGCACGAATGTTTATGTTTTCCAATGAATTTATAATAGAAAATTGAGTTAAGTAGGTTGAACTGTAAAAAATTACAACAGTGATAAGAAAAAACAAAAAGACAATCGCAACGGGAAATATTATGCCTTTTTCGTTATTTATGATATTGTACAAGTAACGCTCTCTCCTTTACAATACCATTCAAGAATTCTACTTTTATCGTTACAATATTGTCTGAAAGGGAAAACTCGGCATGTCGAATACCAATTAATAGTGGCACATAACCTTGATCATTGATTTGCAAACGAATCACATCTGTAATCTTGTTTATTTTTATCGTTTTTGTGGAAGAGTCTATGATATATAATGAATTATTCATTATATAAATATCCTCTGCATCAAGTAAATATTGTTGTAAATCATGAATAAAGATTTCCCATTTAATTTGTTCTTCTGCCACAATCGTGTCGTGCCATTGTTGAATTAATAGATAAAAAATAAAAATTACTTGAGCGAGTAACGAAAAAATCACCAATTGAAACAGCGCCTCGATAAATGTAAATCCATTTCCACTTCTTACAATTCGCCATCGCCATTGATGCATTTGTATCGTACCCCATCTAAATTGTTAAATCGTACACAAACCGCATCTGTTTGAAAATACCAAGCATATTCTACGTTGTCGATCCATTTTTTCCCTTCGAAAATACCGGTATTTTTAGCAATAATAACTGCTTCATAGGCCACTTGGGATGCATGTAATTCCAACGATTGATTGTATAGAGAATGCTGAAGTTGAAAAATGAACGGAATAAAACTTATGGCTACTATAATAATCATAAGCGTTAGCAACGATTCTAACATGGAAGTCCCCTTTTCATTCCACATAACGAATTCGTCCTTTATTGATATTAATGACAATATGTTTTTGTCCGAAAGGAGTGTAAAAAGTGAATTTCCCAAAATTTTTTACATTTCCATCTGGATCAATTCGAAGAGTTAATAAATTACTATACTGATCAAACTCAATGATTTCCGGTAGTTTTCTCTCTAAAATCACTTCATCTAGTTGATGGTATATTCTATAAGTATCTTGATTTACAAAAGAAACAAAACAGCTCCTTTGCTTTTCCAAGGCCAACATTTGTGCCATTTGAATGTCCAATGTAAATTGGTGGAAAAACTGTTCCACAACCATTTTTTCTGTCATTTTAAAAGAAAAGGTTGTCCCTAACATACCAACCAATACGACAATCATTAAAACGAATAATATTTCTAATAGCGTATACCCCTGTTCTTTCAATTGCTCTATGCTCCTTTATTGATTGGTTAATGTCACAGTTCCATCCGTCTCAATGGTAAATCCCTTGCCATTCGGACATTTATCCATCCCCTCTCTTAAGTATCCCTTGTTTACTAATTGATCTAATGTAGGGATGGTTTTGTATTCAATTTTGTATGATTCTACCTGCCCTTGTATCATGCGGATATATGCTTCACAACCTTTATCATCAATCGTATTCCGATGTTTCGTTACGTTTGGAACAGTTACTAATATTAAGATAGATATAATAAATAGCACAATTAACATCTCAATTAACGTAAAACCCTTTTGATTTTTCATGATTTCACCTCTATTACATGATTTCGACTAAGTCATACATCGGCAACAGTATACTTAAATACGCTGCAACAATGCATATCGCAATCAAAATAAAGAAAAGAGGTTGAATGCTTGCCAAGCAAAATTTGATGGTCGATTGGATCCTCTCATTTAGCAATTCGCTGAATATGAGCATTTCCCGGCCTAAGTATCCATTTTTTTCACCGTGTTGAATCAATTCATCAAACTTCGGCATAAACAGTTGAAGTATCTTCACAGCCTCTGACAATGAATCACCGAACTTCACCCTTTGTTTCAATAGTGCTGTGATATATGATAAGTGGCGACTTATTTGTTGTTGTTCTAAAATAGACAATGCTTGTTGAAGTGATATACCTGATACTAATAAACTTCCAAGCAAATGAGAGAATTGTCTTGTTAAATTCACTTGATAAACATACTTCACTATAGGGATTTTCATAATGATGTTTAGTTGATGAGCGATCTCTTTTTTTCGAATGGAATGAATTGAAATAAATATCAAGAATAACGAAATAATGAAGAGGAGTATGAGAAAATCTGGTATATGAAGCAATACAACAGCGAAGTTTATACTATTGACCTTTTCTGAATGATTCGAAATCACGAGTTGCTCTATGTTTGGTAAAAAATAACTTCGAAACAATATAAAAACCATTGTTAATAAAATCATCAAGAAAGCGGGATACATTAGCAACTTCACAATTTTCCGCTGCGTATCTTCTTGAAATTTTATTTGCTTACTTACGTGGTGCAATGATTCAGCTAAATCCCCTTTTTCTTCTGCAATAGCTATCAATAATAAAAAATGTTTTGGAATTGAAAGTTGTTGTAAAATATCCACTGCCGATGAACCGTTATTGAACTGTTGTTGTAATAAAGCATTCCACTTTTCCAATTCTTTAACGTGATAAGGAAGTAACATAAATAAGGCATCTGAAAATGTATATCCTTCTTTCAGTAATATGCTTGTCCTATTTAGGAGCGATGGAACATCCCGAACTTTCTCCTTATAATTTCTTTGAATGGGGAAATTCATTCTTTCGCTGATTTGCTGTAGCACGACAAATCCCCCAATTCTTCAATTGCAGCTTTTTGGAATTCCAATGTTTCCTCAACTGGCAAGTGATATTCAATTCCTTGCGCTGTATTTATAATTGCTTCTTGTAAAATATCTTCCGACAAAATTTCATAAATTGCTTTCCTGCTATCGCTATCATGTAACTGAATTAAACATTGGGCAATAATTGCAATCAAAGCTTGCCGAATTTCTTCTATGGAAACATTTAAATCCATTAAACGATATAGACAATTCACCGAATCTTTTGCATGTATAGTTGATAGCACCAAATGACCGGATAATGCAGCACGCATGGCGATTTCTGCAGTCTCTTCATCCCTGATTTCACCAATCATAATGACATCGGGCGAATGTCTTAAAATTGCTTTTAAACCAGCTGCATATGTAATACCTGCAAGCTCATTTACTTGAATTTGAAGCATATACGACTGGCTGCTTTCCACTGGATCTTCGAGAGAAATTACATGTCGCCCTAATGTGTCACTGCAATATTTTGCTAATGAATATAATGTCGTAGTTTTGCCCGATCCTGTGGCGCCACAAAATAATATCAATCCTTGTCGATTGGAAATCAATCTTAATAATTTTTCTGATGAATGGCGATCGTAACATAATGAAGCAATCGGATATGAGGCATTTTGTAAAAACAAACGGATAACGAGGCTTTCTCTTTTATATACGGAAGGTAAAGTAGAGACTCGGAAGGCATACAAACGATTGGAAAACATTTCTTCAAATGAACCGCTTTGCGGCTTTCGCTTTTCACTAATATCTAAAGAAGATTTATATTTGAAAAAGGAAATCATTCGATCCCCTAATTCAATAGGGAAATGACCCGCAGGAAATAATTTTCCATATTTGCGAAACTGAATGGTGTAATGGTTTGGAGTTGGCTCAATTAAAATATCACTAGCACCGAAATGTAAAGCTTTTAACAATAATTGAGTTGATTTTGTTTCAATAACGGACTCCACTTTCAAACGCATCACCACTTCCCTAAATTCGTGACCGCTGAATTTAGCAATAGTATAAGACGAAGTTTATATTTGGAAAAGGCTTTTTCTTAAAATTTTTATTTGACCCCTTTTTTCTGTTGAAACTTTATTTTTGAAAAGTTTATGGCAGATTTTATTACAAATTTTGAATATTTTGCTAATCCCCAATAATCACCACGTATTTTCACTATCATTTTATTAATAATAAAGCTAAAATTGAAGTAGCATAAATATTACTGAAGGTGGGATAACAGCATGTTGCATCCATTAAAAATTACGAGTACTTTAGCGGATGAAACTCGTTTTCAAATATATGAATACATGTTGCAACAAAAAAAAGCATTTACTGTACAAGATATTGCAGATAAATTTAATATACATCCAAATGTGGCAAGATTGCATTTAACGAAATTATCGGAGATCCATCTCATCACTGCTGATTTTTTAAAATCAGGTAAAGGTGGAAGACCTGGTCGAATTTATCAAGTATCTGAACAAGGGGTTGAGTTGACTTTCCCAAAACGAGATGAAAAACATCTCGTTAAATGGGCACTTCAACTTGTGTGTGAGTTGGGACAAGATGCATTGAAGACAGCGAAAAAAATTAGTTATCAAGATGGCTTAAAAGAAATTCAAAAAAGATTATCAAAGATAACTAAACCTCTTAGCTTTGAAGAAAAATTAGAAATCTTATCTGAAGCTGCTCTACTAGTTGGCTATATTCCAAAAATTGTAGATACTGCTGAAGGAAAGAAAATTACGCTAACGATTTTTAACTGTCCATATAGAAGTCAAATAAAAGAACATAGCGATATAGTATGTGAACTACATAAATCATACTTACAAGGTCAAATCGACACACTATTTGAAAAAAATGAATTTGTTCAATTTGAAAGTATGGTTCATGATTGCGATTTTTGTAAATATGAAATATGTGTGCCAAATGTTGCTCTGTAAAAGATACACTTGATTGTCACAAATCTATCGAAGTATCAGTTTACAATATTGTCAATTATCATTTATAATAAACATTGAGATTATTGTGTCGTACAAAAGGAGGGATTCGACATGGCTAATATGTATAAAGTTTTAGCATTCTGGACAGGTATTTTTGCCGTAATGTTCTATCTTGGTCATATGATCGAGGTTTCGCTATTATTCGTAGGTAATTCTGTATTATTCTTATTATTAGGCTTCTTAAACCTTTCAGAACGCATGTACATGTACATTTTCGGAGCTTATTTGACAATATTCTTTGCTGGTTTTACTTATTACACAACGTTTATCCACGTACCGGGTGGACTTGGACACTAATAAATCAGGAAATGGGGCTGTCTCAAAAGTCATTTTGAGGCGGCCCTTTTTGCGACGAGGATAGTGGAAGTTTGTTTCGACTATCACAGGAGGAAAAAGCAAGCAAGGGTGCCTGGAAAGTTCTCGACTTTCTAGACACCCTCTTATTAAGTTAAAAGCCATGTAAAAATGGATTCGTATCCATTTCATGAGCTGGTGTTGTATAGCCTCCATGTCCCGGATAAATAATAAAATCATCAGGCAGCACAAGCAGCTTCTCATGAATGGATTTTAATAACACTTCCAGTGATCCACCAATTAAATCTGTTCGACCGATGCTTCCTTGAAACAGCGTATCGCCTACAATTGCAAACCCATCGTCTTCGAAAATATATGAAATGCTTCCAGGGGAATGCCCTGGCGTAAATACCGCATGAAATTTCATGCCTCCTACAACAAAAGTCTGCTCTTTTTCGATGATATAATCCGCCGGTTGCAGACGGTACGTTGGAAGATCCACATATTTTCCTGAACCATTTTTATTTGGGTCCATTAACCAGTCCTCTTCTTCTTTATGAATATAAACAGGAATATGAAAAGCCTGTCTTAATTCATCGACAGCACCTATATGGTCAAAATGAGCATGAGTTAAAAAGATGGCTAGTGGTTTCAGCTGTTGAGATTGAATTGTAGAAATGATTCTATTTCCTTCTTCACCTGGGTCAAAAATGATGCATTCTTTTGATTGGTTGCTCACTATATAGCAATTTGCTTGCACTGGACCGACACTTAATGTTTTAACATCCAACAATCTAATCACCTCTAGCGTATTATACTATGGTTTGGAAAAAATGAACATTGCCAACCAATTCATTCTTAACTTTTAAACGAATCATTCGTTGTTCATATAAACGTCACTTTTAAAACTCGACATTTTATGACCGTTGCTATAAAATAGAGAAGGAATATTGTTTTACCGACATACTCTTTGGATGTCGAAAGGAGTGTAATATTTTTCATGAACTTATTAATGGTTATTTTCGGTTTAATTGCAATTCTTTCATTAGTTGCGGCATTCCGCGCAATCAAAGACAAAAACGTTTTAGCAATTATTTTTGGATTAGCATCTGGAGTAGTGTTTGGTTGGTTTGTCATCATGACTGTATTATACCAAGGCTATCCACCAGTACATCACTAATGAAAGGAATAAAAAACGAGGTGCATTGCCGCATCTCGTTTTTTATTTAAATAAATTTTTTAAATGGAAAAAAGGGTTTCTAGAAAATCAAAGCTTTCTAGAAACCCTCACATTCTATAATCATAGCTCTTATAACTCTTTTCTGCTACAGAAGCAGAAATAAGTCTCCACTATCCTCTTTGCCATTACTCTGTAGCTAAGCATGCACCACAGTCGAAAGTGACCGTTTAAAACGGTCACTTTATCAACAATTATTTAACCGCTTCAGATATTAAATTTCCCGTTTCTTCATCATAGAAGCGCAATAAGTCACCATTGATGATTTTATCTGAATATCCAAGCTCTTTTTGAGCTCTTTCAATATAAGGTGCACATCCTTGAATATCCACCTTCTCTCCTGTTGCACGATCGAAGCATGTTTGATCCGCAAATACATACTGATCCGTCACAAAGCGTCCATCACGGAAGATGACAAAGTCTTCGTGTTCATCAGAGAACAAGTCTGCACCTAATTGCATATCATTGGAAGTGTCAATTCCCAACAAGTGTAAAATGGTTGGTCTTAAGTCAATTTGACCTCCAACTTTTTCGATGATTTGCCCGTCACCAGATCCCGGAACGTGAATGAATAATGGCACTGACTGCAACAATGCGCTATCGTATGGCGTAATTTCTTCTTTTTCTAAGTACATAGCCATCGCTTTATTATGGTTTTCAGAAATTCCATAGTGATCTCCGTACATAACAATAATGGAATTCTCATACAATCCTTTTTCTTTTAAATGTTCAAAGAATAATTTGACCGCCTCATCCATGTATCGCACAGTTTGGAAATAACGGTTTAACGTACCTGAATTAGAGTTGTACTCAGGAATCATTTTATCTTCTTCATCCAATGTGAATGGGAAATGGTTTGTTAATGTAATTATTCTTGTATAGAACGGTTGCGGCATTTCAGTCATAATTTCCGCTGATTGTTCAAAGAATGGAATGTCTTTTAATCCCCAGTTTACAGAATTATCTTCGTTTACATCATAGCTATCAATATCATAGAATTTTTGCATTTTTAATGATTGATATGTCATATCACGATTCCAGAAAGATTTATTGTTTGCGTGCATGACACTTGTAAAATATCCATTTTTCCCTAGCTTTTCAGCCATCGAATTAAACGTATTTCCACTATGCGTAAAGAATACAGCACCACGGTCTAAACCAAACAGTGAATTTTCCAATAAGAATTCAGCATCACTTGTTTTGCCAAGTCCTGTTTGATGATAGAAATTATTAAAGTAATACGTATCTTTATCGTGAATTAAGGAATTCAAGAATGGTGTAACTTCGTATCCATTCATGTCATTTTGCAAGACAAAACTTTGCAATGATTCCAGTTGAATGACAATCAAATTTCGACCTTGATATTTACCAAACATGTCTTCATTAATGGCTGCTTGGTTTGCTTGAACATAGTTATTGACTTCCACTAGTTCGCTCCCATCTGCAAGAGCACGTTGAGCGGAAGATTTTGATTGAATGTAAATATCATATAAATGATAATTATAAGTTCCAATATTTTTTACTAGTAATTCGCGGTCAAAACTACGAGTTAAAAGCTGTGGCCGTTCTGTTTCAGAAAGACCTAAATTTAAAAATAACACAGCTAATGATAGGACAAAATATGCGCGACGAACTTCTTTTCGAACGCTATATAATGTCTCCATTTTTGGTAAGTATTTAATTGCCAACAAAATAACAAATACATCAATAAAGTATAAAAGATCCTTAAAATTAAGTATTTCAGCTACAGACGTTCCTAATTCTCCGAAATTGCTTGTTTGGAATAATACAGGAAGCGTAATAAAATCGTTGAAGAATCGATAGAAAGCAACATTTGTATAAAGTACAATACTTAACACCATACTTGTAATGACAATCCAACGATTCCGCGCCTTTTCTGTTTTGAAAAATAAAGATATTCCGTAAGCAAAAAGTAAAAAGCTAAGAGGATTTATAAATAAAATGAACTCTTGCATTCCATTTTCTAAATCGAATTCAAAGCTGGTTCGATAGACGATTGCAGTCTTAATCCAAGTTGCGATAATGGCTACTATTAAAATCGTATGTTTAGGCCATTTCCATGACTTCATCTTGCATCCTCCTCTTCTTACGTATTCAAAGTCACAACATTCGCACATATACTTCATATGTTTAGAAGAAGGCAAATAATATCTTAATCTTTTTCTTGCCATTATTCAATGAATTGCACTACGAAAAAATTAAAAGAAATTAGGTTATAAAAATTATATATTACCTTCCCT
>SMEK01000026.1_pt1 | contig 52535 bp, 41 predicted proteins | sample 2456371 | NCBI WGS metagenome assembly SMEK01 (sample SAMN10132590, study PRJNA489261) | soil metagenome | isolation source: day1 antibiotic-loamy sand soil ammended with composted manure from dairy... | place: USA | collected 2015-04-01
TCGCCGTGTGGAAATTGTTATTCTTGACCCATTTTACACTAGTAATCATGAAGGGGAAAACTTACCTAATGAAGCAAAATAAAAAAGGGGAAGCATCCCCTTTTTTTCTATTAAACATTTTGAATCATTTGCAAGGCATTTGCTAAAGAACGTAAATTTTTTTCTTCAATTTCTTTTTTTCGCGGTATTGCCGGATATAGATGGTCTGGATCTTTCCACTTGCTCGGTAATTCAACAGGGGCTTCTTTTTGCCAATTTTTAATCCATGCTAATGGAAGTGCTCCACTTGCTTTTGCTTCTTGTTCAGTCATATATAGCCATATTAAGGACCATGCTCGAGGTACTACTCGCCAAATATCATACCCGCCACCGCCGACTGCAATCCATCGCCCATCACAATATGCATCAGCAATTTGTTTCGCTAATTTAGGAATTTCATAATAAATGTTCATCGTTGTTGATAAATGTGTCAGTGGGTCATAGTAATGAGCATCTGCGCCATTTTGTGTCAGAATGACATCCGGTTTGAAATATTCCGCCACTTTTATAACAGCATTTCGGTATATTTCAAGCCATGATTCATCTTCAGTGAAAGCGTCGAGAGGAATGTTAAAGGAATAACCGTAACCGAAGCCAGATCCCCGTTCATACGTATTCCCAGTTCCAGGAAATAAATAACGACCCGTTTCATGGATGGACAATGTGCAAACATTTGGATCATCATAAAAAGCCCATTGTACACCATCACCGTGATGAGCATCCGTGTCAATATATAAAACGCGTGCTTGATATTTTTGACGAATATATTTTAATGCTATTGCACAATCATTATATATACAAAACCCCGATACTCTTCTTTGAAAGCCGTGATGTAGCCCACCCCCTAAATGAAGTGCATATTTGCTTCTTTTTTCCATCACAGAATCAACAGCTGTAAGAGTTCCACCGACGATTAAAGAACTTGCTTCGTGCATATTCGGAAAAATGGGGGTATCCTCAGTTCCCAATCCAAATCGCAAAGCTTGTTCCCTGGTTAGAAGTTGTTTACTCGCTTTTTTTACGGCATCGATCAAACTTATATCATGAAATAATGTTAAATCTTCATCAGTAGCCATTCTTGGTGGAATGATATGTTCATGTGAAATCGCCTTCATTTTTTGAAGTAAATCTAACGTTAATTGAAGGCGTTTTTGATTAAAGGGATGGTGTTGGTGAAATTTATATGTTAACAGTTTGTCTGAATAAACGTATACTGCTTGTGTACTCATAATGAAAACCTCTGAATGCTGGGCCAAACGATGTCATAATGGTTTTCTGTTAAAGTTTGTGCGATCGGCCCGGGATGAATAGTACCAACACGAATCACGATAATTTTATGTTTTGCATTCGCTTTATCGGGATAAACGAGTACACTTTCTATATTTACTTGAAATTGACGAATGGTTTGTAATAAATCGACCAATACACCAGGGGTATCGGGGACCCTTACTTCAATTTGTGAACCTGGTTTATTGACACCTGTCAATTCAACAAAGGTTTTTAAAACATCAGTATCTGTGATTATGCCAACTAATTTCTCATTTTCGACCACTGGTAAACAACCGATTTGATTTTGAAAAAAAAGCGTGGATACTTCTTCTACAAAATCAAGTGGATGAATTGTGATGACATTTTTCGTCATAATTAAATCTAACGGTTTGCTATATTCTTCAGTAGAGTCTTTTGAAAAGATGGAGGGGATGGCAGAACGAATATCTCGATCAGAAACAATACCTAATAAATGATGATGTTGATCGACAATAGGAATATGTCGAATTCGTTTGAACTCAATTAATTGGCAAGCATCCTTAATGGTATGTTTACTACTTAATGTATATACTTTCCGATGCATGATTTCTTCAACAAGCATATAAGTTCCCCCTTTTTTTAGAACAAAAAATGATGTCTAAACCTTAATCGATCAAATTGTTCAACGGATTGTTGATCCACTCGTTTCCCGATTCGTACCATTAAACAGTTGGCCGGATGTGAACAAATTTCCGGATCATCTGTTGCACACCATTCGAGACCACCGGCTTTCATCATTTTTTCCATCATTTTTCTATATTCCCAAATGTTTAACCCTGTCCCTTTTAAATCCCAATGCCAGTAGTATTCTGTTGAAATGATAATATAATCTTCCATTGCATCATCCATCATGGCTACTTTTAGAAGATTCTTTCCGATCGAAAGTCCACGATAGGGAGCAGCAACTTCTACAGCACCTAATTCGAGTAAATTATCCATATTCCCTTCTGACCAACTTTCTAATGGATCTGGATAAAGAAAAGTTGCATAACCGATAACGGTTTCTGCATCTCTTGCAATAATGATTCGACCTTCTTCAAACGAGGCAATTTCAACGAGGGCTTTTTTTTGTTCTTTCGGTAGTCTAAAGGCAACTAATCCTTCGTGAAAATCCAAATTTTTAAGGACTTCCGATTGAACAGGTCCTTCAATAATCATCGTTCCTTTTTTTGTATTGTAATCTATACGATAGTAAGTTTTGTTATGTTTCAACACTACACCACCTTACATGTTTAGCATACGATCGGTCAGATAAATGTATCTATTTAGATTATAAATAAAGTGAACGATATGATTTCTTATAATTTATACAAATTTGTGAAATAAACAGATGACAGTTTGTACGTACGAAAGGAAGAGGGTGATAAGACCGTGTAATAATCTTTATGATCATAATGAAAGGGGGCTAAGAAGAAGCGGTGGCAAATTTCCCTAGCTAAAAATTAGGATCACTGAAATAGTGTAAATGGATTTCATTAAAAAAACAGGGGGTTCCCTTAAGAAAGGTTCCCCTGTTCTTCTCTTTCTTCTTTTATATTTTCATTCGGTTTTTCGTTTTCACTCTCATTTTCATCTTTATTTTTATCTTTAGATTGAGATGTAAGGTTTTCAATGAATCCTTCGACGCTACTACTTATATCATCGATAATATCGTCTACTTTGTCTGGTATCCTGTTATTTTTTACAGGATTGGATAGTGAAGATTCCTGACCGGCAATATCAACTGCAGTGACAGCAAATGTACCAAATTTAGGAATAGTATATGATAAAGTTTCTCCAGCAGGAATGCTTGCTAATTTTGACCCTTTTTTTCCGTTGACTACTTCATAAACTCTGTAACCTACTACATCATCTTCCCCATGTTTTTTCCAGGAAATAGTCTTTCCAGATATTGATATATTTGGGGCAGATGGAATTTTTCCATTTTCAGCAAGTTTAGCATCTGCTACAAGCACATTCGCTAAACTGTTATTTAAAAATAATTCCGATGGGCTGATCCGTTTTGGAAGTCCTTCACTCATTCGATCGATATAATCAGGGTTTATTAAGACACCTGATTTTGTAAATTCACTTGGTGTTGAATCCAAAGCTAAAAAACGTTTGCCATTAATTTCAACATATTTACCGCCACTTGATAAAGTATCATCTGTTTTGGTAGGTGCATATTTGTCAATAAATAAATCCGTTTTGACTAATCCAGCGCTAGAGCATGCCTTGGATGGTAACATGCCTGATATTTGACAATATGATTTACGAACAATCCCTTTAGGTTGTTCAAAACGGTCATTTACTCCAACTAGATCCGGTTTTAAAGAAACGGTGGCATTCATTAAATCTGCCCAATAATTTAAATGGCGAACGGAAGATGGAACTGGCTGTTGTTTTTCAAATCCTACCCAAACACCTAATGTTACATTTGGATTTAAGCCAACAAACCATTTATCGTAATTGTTTGTCGATGTACCGGTTTTACCCGCTAAATCCATAGATACATTTAGTTGTCCCGGGATTGATCTTGCCGTTCCATTTTTGACCACATCTCGCATGACATCAACAGTTAAATAGGTAGCTTGTGGTGAAAATACTTCTACAGGTTCCACTTTATGTTCGTAGATGACATTACCATCTTTATCTTCAATTTTTTCAATCATATATGAATCAGTGAATTGTCCATGATTCCCAAAAGTTGCAAAAGCGTTTGTATTTTCTTCTACGGTAATACCGTGGTGTAAAGCCCCTAAGGCCATTGATTCATTTGTATAATCGACATCTGCTAGAGAAGTTATGCCTAATTTTTCTAAATAATTTTCTACAGGATTCGTATGCAAAATTCGTTTATATAGATAAACGGCTGAAACGTTATAGGAATGTGTAAGGGCCGTTCTTGCGGATACCAGTCCATAATATCGATTTGTAATGTTATTTGGCCAAACTTTACCATTCTGGTTTCTAATTCCTAAATCAACATCAGCCAATGGTGTCCCAGGTGCAGCTAATCCCATATCAAAGGCTGGACCATAAACAAGTAGCGGTTTCATTGTAGAACCGTTTGAGCGAACCGACTGTGTAGCATGGTTTTGGTTTTGTTTTTCAAAATCAATTCCACCGGAAAAGGCGATAATTCGCCCTGTTTTGTTTTCCATTAACATAGATGCAACTCCAAGTGGAACTTCAACTTTTTCTCCATCCCTTTCAATTGTTTGGGTGGGGAAGTTTTTACCGAATTCTTTCGTCACTTCTTGGAATTTATCGTATACTTCTTTATCAATGGTTGTATAAATTTTATAGCCGTTTTGACGTAAGTCTCGATAAGCAAGAGCTGAATAACGTTCTCTAAGCACTTTACTTGTTTCAACAGCTTCTTTTGTGTAACCATCTTTTTCATAATGGAATTGCATTAAAATTTGAATGGCGCGATTTTCAGCTTCTTGTGTTAAATATTTATACTTATCGATTTTTTCTTCTTGCGGTGGAATAAAATCTGCTACGATATCATAGCTCTTTGCATCCTCATATTCTTGTTTAGAAATATAACCTTCTTCTAGCATACGTTGTAATACATATTTTTGCCGATTTAATCCGGGAGCCAAACCTTCTTTGCTTTTTAGCGTTCCTTTATTCGTAAAAGGTGTATAAGCGGATGGACTTTGAGGTAAACCAGCAATATAAGCTGCTTGGGCAATATTTAAGTCTTTTGCGTCAACTCCAAAGATCCCTTTACTGGCAGCTTGTATACCTGCTATATTTCGTCCATTCGAATTTCGGCCAAACGTTGTTGAATTTAAATAGGCTTCTAATATTTCTTCTTTTGAAAAGAATTTTTCTAAACGTAAGGCAAGTAAGATTTCTTTTGCTTTCCTTTCAAAGGATACTTCGTTCGTTAAAATTTGGTTTTTCACTAATTGTTGGGTTAGTGTACTACCACCTGTTTGAGTCGATGCATTTGTAAGTTCTTGGAAAAGGGCGCGAAACACCGCTTTTGGTACAACGCCATTATGTGTAAAGAAATTTTCATCTTCAACAGCAATAATACCATTAATTACATGCTGTGAAACATCCTCTATTTTAATCCCTTCACGGACAATGTCTGAACGGAGATCACCGAGATGAATATTACCGGCAAAATACAATTCAGACTGTTCCTCGTAATTATAAATATCCTTTTTCATTTCTTCATAAGACCGTGGATATTCATCTTTTACTAGGGATGCAAAATATCCTGCTCCAACTCCAAGTACAAGAGACACACCTAAGACAAGAACAATAATAAAAATTAATATAAGATTCCAAACAACATCATATGTTATTCGAAAAGCTTTTGCCGTTTTTTCGTTAAATAAAGCTTCTCTTACAGGTTTTGTTTTCTCGTAAATGGGATATAATTTCTCTTTTAGTGGAGCGAGTTTTTTTATTAAACGATCCCAATATTCTTTCAGTCGCATTCACAGCCCTCCTTTAAAACACATACATTATAGCATAGTATAGAATAAGAATATTTAATTTTTCGACTAAATTTTTATGATATTTGCAAAAATGTTCATTTCATCATAGTTTATGTCGACTTTTGTTGTAGAATAGAAATAATTTCAATATAATATTAGTATGGTATTTGACATCCATTCATGAGTATGGTAAAAATATGGTATTAATTACATAAACTATAGCTATGAGAGGATATAGTAGTTTTTCTATCCCTGTTTTCAGAGAGCTGGCGGTTGGTGCAAGCTAGTACAAATAGAAAAACGAATTACATCCTTGAGCTTTCACTGTGAACACCATCTGTAGTGGAAAAGTAGCAGTGAACGGAAAACCGTTAACTAATTGAGTGGAGGATTTAATAATCCTCAAGTAGGGTGGTACCGCGATTATTCGTCCCTTCGAACAGTGTTCGAAGGGACTTTTTGCATTAGGAATTAATTTATCGTTTTTAATAAAAATGGAAAAGGAGAATACAAATGGAATTGTTAGAAGATTTACAGTTTCGAGGGTTAATTAACCAAATGACAGATGAAGAAGGGTTGAGAAAGTTATTAAATGAAGAAAAAGTAAAATTATATGTAGGTTTTGATCCAACGGCAGATAGTTTACACATTGGCCACTTACTTCCAATTTTAATGCTACGTCGTTTTCAACTTGCTGGTCATCAACCGGTCGCTCTTGTCGGTGGTGCAACAGGTTTAATTGGGGACCCGAGTGGTCGAAAAACAGAAAGAACTCTAAATTCAGTTGAAGTAGTAGCAGGGTGGGTGAAAAGTATTCAAAATCAATTATCCCAATTTCTTGATTTTGATACGAATGAAAATCCAGCCATTATGGCGAATAACTACGACTGGATAAGCAAAATGGATGTGATTTCTTTCTTACGGGATGTTGGTAAACATTTTGGTTTAAACTACATGCTTGCTAAAGATTCCGTTCAGTCTCGTTTAGAAACAGGAATTTCCTTTACCGAGTTCAGCTACCAGATTTTACAATCACTAGATTTCTTAAAATTATATGAGACAGAAAATGTTCGCCTTCAAGTTGGTGGAAGTGACCAATGGGGAAATATCACAGCTGGTCTCGAACTTATTAGAAAAACAAAAGGCGATGATGCTAAAGCCTTTGGTTTAACTGTCCCACTTGTGACGAAAGCAGACGGAACGAAATTTGGTAAATCTGAAGGTAATGCTGTTTGGTTAGATCCAGAAAAAACAACTCCATATGAGTTTTACCAATTCTGGATTAATACCGATGATCGCGATGTAGTGAAGTATTTAAAATACTTTACTTTCTTATCGCATGAAGAAATTTTAGAATTAGAAAAAGCGACTGAAGAAGTTCCAGAAAAACGTCTTGCACAAAAGGCATTAGCAGAAGATGTTACAAAACTTGTTCATGGTGAAGAAGCTTTACAACAAGCTATTCGGATCTCGGATGCTTTATTTAACGGCGATATTCGAGAACTATCGGCAACAGAAATTGAACAAGGGTTTAAAGATGTGCCGTCTTATATTAATAACGATGAGACAATCGGTTTAGTTGATCTACTTGTAAATGCAAAAATTTCACCATCAAAACGACAAGCGAGAGAAGATATTCAAAATGGTGCAATCTACATTAATGGTGACAGAAAAACGGATCTTCAATACATTTTAAGTAGCGAAGATAAAATTGAAGGGAAATATACAGTCATACGTAGAGGAAAGAAAAAATATTTCCTTATCAAACATAGCTAAATTAATGTAACCTTTTTAAGTGCTTGGCTTTATGGCCGGGCACTTTTTTTGTACACAAAAAAAATATTTTATAAAAATTATATATATTCAGAAAATAATGTAGTATATTTTTAGTAAGACATTAAAAAAACGTATCATTTTTTGCATGCGTTTTCTTTTTTACATGAAGTATTTTGTGTTACATAAAAAACCCAAAAAAGGAGTGGGATTAACGTTATGAAAGCAGTGAAAATTACAAAGTATAGGGAACCTGTTGTTATTCGAGATGTACCAAAGCCTGAACCAGGTCCAAATGATGCCCTTGTTAAAGTTGAAGCCTGTGGCATTTGTCGTTCAGACTGGCATTCTTGGCACGGAGATTTTTCATGGATTGGATTGTCGCCTGAGTTACCCATTACCCCAGGTCATGAATTCGGAGGTGTTATCGAGAAACTTGGTGCAAATGTTCAATCATTTAAAGTAGGGGATCGTGTAACTGCTCCGTTTCATTGGGCTTGCGGTCATTGTGAGTATTGTAAAAAGGGGAATTCTAATCTTTGTGTAAATATTCGAGTTTATGGCATGGTTAATGGATTGGAAGGAGCCTATGCTGAGTATATTTTGATTCCAAATGCTGAATTTAATTTAATTCAATTACCAGAAAATGTAGATAGTGTTACAGCTGCTGCAGCGGGTTGCCGTTATATGACTGGGTATCATGGTGTTTTAAGAGGGAACGTACAGCCTGGTGATTGGGTTGCGGTATATGGTGCAGGTGGCGTTGGCCTTTCTGCCATTCAAGTAGCAAATGCGATCGGTGCACAAGTGATCGCTGTAGATATCGATGATGGAAAATTAGAGCTTGCCGAAAGAGAGGGAGCGGTTGCTACTGTCAATGCAAAAAAAGTAGATGCTCCTTCGGCCATCCGTGAAATTACAAAAGGTGGTGCCCATGTGAGTCTAGATGCACTTGGAATTAAAGAGACGATCCAAAACTCCGTTTTCTCTCTACGTAAGGGTGGTCGCCATGTTCAGATTGGTTTAACAACATCGGATGAACAAGGGATGGTCGATTTACCAGTTGACTTCATTACGTCATCTGAAATTGAATTTGTCGGAAGCTTGGGCAATCCACATCCTGATTACCGTGGATTATTAGACTTAATCGCTTCTGGTCGACTCAATCCAAGCCGTTTAGTGGAACGGAAGGTCAGTTTGAGCAATGTAAGTGAGGTTTTTGAAAGTATGAATCAATATAAAACAAAAGGATTTAATGTTATTACAAAGTTTGAATAATATTTCTAGTTATGCTATTTATCAGTACTTTAGGGATAATCCAAAAAGAATAAAATAGTAGATTTTGCAGTGAAAATGGCGGCGCTACGTACATGCTTCACCTTTTTTCTGCATGATTACAATCAAAGAAACAAAGCTTTTGTGCCGGAAGCGGTAGCGTAAGGCACAAAAGCTTAAATACTGCCTATAAACAAATATCCATGTTGAAGAGATTGATGTCGTGCTATTGGATGCACGGCCGCCAATGGAACGAATAAACATTAGGTACTAACTTTCTGAAAAACCTAAATGATTATTTTTAAGTATTAGGTTTTTTTAATCAAAGATTTCATTCATTTTATAACACTCAAAATAAATCAAATTCATTATTTCTAGAAAGTAACTTTTCTATTGAATATTCAGAATAAACAAGTTATTATAAAAAAGAGCAAAATATGGTGCGATTGTCATTATATTATAAAGACTTGATAAAACGAAAACATACAAAGTAAAAGAGTATAGCACAATTTTTTAGAAATAATTTCATAAAAATGTTAGCGCTTAATTTACAGGGGGGATTATTTTGAAGAAAAAACGTTTTTTTATCTTCACATTGGTAGTATTGATGTCTCTTGCTCTTGCCGCATGTTCTGGTGGAGATAAGACCAGTTCAAGCAAAGGGTTAGACACAAATATTGTCACCATTGCGACTGGTGGAGCATCAGGACCATACAACATTATTGCAAGCACTCTTGCAGATATTTATACAGAACAATATGATGTGAACTCAAGAACGCAAACAACCGGTGCCAGTGTAGAAAATTTAAATCTTTTATCAGATAACAAGGTTGAAATGGCATTTGTCATGAGTGATGCATTAACACAAGCATTAAATGGCGAAGCAGCCTTTACAGAGCCAATTGAAAATGTGTCACAAATAGCAACGCTTTATCCAAACGTTGTACAAATCGTTGCTACAAAATCATCAGGTATTCAAACGATTGAAGATCTTCGTGGTAAACGTGTAGCTGTTGGTGACCAAGGATCAGGTGTTGAATTAAACGCACGAGCTTTGTTGAATGGTCACGGGATTACATATGATGATATGAAAGTCGATTATTTAGGGTATGCTGAAGCAGCGGATGGCTTAACTGCGGGAACCATTGATGCAGCATTTTTAACAAGCGGTTTACCGAATGCATCCGTATTAGAATTGTCACAAACTCACGATATTGTCCTTGTTTCAGTTGATCCAGAAAAAGTGGCTACAATCGCTGAAGAACATCCTTATTTTATCTCTGTTGAAATTCCAAAGGACATGTACGGAAATGAAGAGGCTATTCCGACAGCTGCTGTACCAAATGCACTCGTGGTTCGCAGTGATATGAGTGATGATGATGTATATGAATTAACAAAAACATTTTTTGAAAATCTTGAGAAACTAGAAAATGCTCATCAAGCAGCAAGTGATATATCATTAGAAAATGCGCAAGAAAATCTAATTGCGCCTTTACATCCGGGGGCCAAACGTTTCTATGATGAGCAATCTAAGTAAACAACGATTTAGGAGTGCGATCTTCATCGTACTCCTTTGTTTTATCTTAAGCATTAGAGTTCCAGTGATTGTCATCCAGTGGGAAGATGGGAAAGAATTATTATTTGATTCCTTTCAATTAAAATGGATCCATTCCGTTGAGAAGGAAGAGTGGATTGAACTTTATGAAAGAGAGGGTGACGAGCTCGTTTTAAAGAAAACCTATTTTAAAACATTCGGCGCCGGCACACCATACGATGAGAAAGGCACTACTGTAAAAGATGGCTACGTCGTCATGGATATTGATCACACTTACGATGAGTTATTGCTTACGATATCTGAAAATGTAAAAACTACCATTGTATTAATGGAAAAGGAAATTCCGCTATATAAATTTATAGAAAGTTATGAAACTGCTACGGTTTCAGTTCATCGATTATCGGTTTTCACTATTATGTGGGAGGGATTAAATTGAGCGGAAAAAATGAAGGAACATTAGTAGAAGAACAAAAGGAAGCCCGTGAGGCGGCACAAAAAATTCTTGAAAAGTATGATAGTGATGCAAAAACACGACAGCCAAAAAATAAATATATATCATGGTTCATTTCAATTTTTGCCATCTTATTTTCAATTTATCATTTATATACGACATTTCATCCATTACCAACACTGCAACATCGGGCAGTACATTTATTATTTGGTCTCGCAATCGTATTTTTGCTTTATCCAAGTTTTAAAAAACAAAATCGTAGAAAAATCCCGTTTTATGATTGGATTTTGTTTGGTCTTGCTATTTTAAGCTGTGTGTATTTATTCATTGTTTATCAAGATATTGTCACTGTACGTGGTGGCGTACCAAATGACATGGATATTGTGATGGGGATTTTGACGGTTGTTTTAGTTTTAGAAGCTACTAGACGAATAACAGGTTGGGTTCTACCAATATTAGCTCTTATTTTCTTATCTTACCCTTTTTTCAGTCATATGGATTGGTTACCACGCATTATGATGACACGTCCATTTGATTTGGGAGATATTTTCGGTCAACTTTATACTAAAACAGAAGGTCTATTCTCCACGGCAATCGGTGCTTCCGTTCAATTTATTTTCTTATTTATATTATTCGGTGCCTTTTTAGCCAAATCAGGAATGGGGAAATTTTTTAATGATTTAGCTCTTGCGCTTGCTGGACACAGGCAAGGTGGACCTGCGAAAGTTGCCGTGATTTCCAGTGGCTTCATGGGAAGTATAAATGGTTCCGCTGTTGCTAATGTTGTAGGAACAGGTGCCTTTACAATACCATTAATGAAAAGAATTGGTTATAAGAACAATTTTGCCGGTGCGGTTGAAGCAAGTGCATCGGTTGGTGGGCAAATCTTACCTCCAGTAATGGGGGCAAGTGCCTTTATAATGGCAGAAACGACAGGGATTTCATACGGAACGATTGCGCTTGCTGCTATTCTACCAGCATTACTATACTTTTTAGGTGTCCTTATGCAAGTTCATTATAGAGCAGGGAAACGGGGATTAAAAGGTATCCCACGGCCGGACTTGCCACGTGTCAAAGAAGTGTTTAAAGATGGAGGGCACTTATTAATTCCTCTCATTGCTTTAATTTGGATGTTAGGTTCCGGGCTTACAGTAAACATGTCTGCATTTTATACCATTGTATGTACAGTGATTGTATCATGGATTCGAAAACATACGAGAATGGGCTTAAAAGCCATTTTAGAAGCATTAGAAGCCGGGACAAAGCAATCCTTATCTACAATTATTGCTTGTGGTGTCGTTGGGATTGTTATAGGTGTCGTTAATTTAACAAGCTTTGGTACAACTTTAACATCTGCAATCACTAATCTTGGTGCAGGTTCATTATTTTTGACACTATTTTTAACGATGATCGCATCCATCATTTTAGGGATGGGTTTACCAAGTATTCCTGCATATATTATTACAGCGACAATGGCTGCACCAGCACTAGCTGAGTTTGGTGTGCCGGTATTGATTGCCCATATGTTCGTATTCTATTTTGGGATTTTTGCCAATATTACACCACCGGTTGCACTTGCTTCATTTGCAGGAGCAGGAATTGCTGGAGGGGACCCGATGAAGACAGGGTTTATTTCACTTCGATTAGCTCTTGCGGGTTTTATCGTTCCATATCTTTTTGTTTATGCCCCGGAATTACTTTTAATAGATACTACTGGATTACCAGTTAATGCCGTGGAGTTTCCATTTCCGAAATTGACAGAGGTTTTATTCATTGCGTTTTCCGCAATATTAGGTGTTGTGGGACTGGCTGCAGCTGTTGAAGGTTATATTAGAACTGAACTCCATTGGATTGTAAGAATTGTTCTTGGCGCCGGTGCACTTATGCTCATTATTCCTGAAATAATAACAGATATCATGGGCTATACGATCGTATTAGGCATATTTATTTGGAGTTATTCAAATGCTAAAAAGGTAAAAACAAAAGTAGAAGTGGAAGCGTAATCCTTTCGATACCCAATGAACTTTGATGATGACTAACTTAGTTCATTTGACTTTCTTCCGATGGATGGTAGATACAAAGCAAACATGAGCCCCCTCTGGGAAACTTCAGAGGGGGCTCATGTTTGTAAAAAACTTAGCTTACTTTTGAAAAAACTGTTTGATGGTAACAGAAAGTAAATTTCTTAATATATGAAATGCATAATTTAAATCTAGTCGTTCTGTCCATTTATGCGCATCTCTTCCAATAGGACCAAGGTTTAAGACTGGTAGATTTAATTCTTCCAATGCGTCAAATGGGATTGTATATCCATGATTCCAATTAGGCATATTCGATGTTAAAGATTTTATACTAGATGTTGGATGTGAGAGACCTGTGTAACTTAAATCGGAAATACCTGCAAAGTAATTTTGTTTTTTCAACTCAATATCATAATTTTGTTTAGCAAAAGTTAGAATATAATCAACCACTCTATTGATTTCTGGGTGTTTTCGAGAATTTACTGGTGGATAATATGGTGGAGCAAAAAAGATGATTATCATTGGTGCAAGTTCTTTACATAAAGTAGCTAATCGATCAACCCATTCGATGGCAAGTTCTCGATCATCTTTTTGCCCTTTATTTTTAAGCACATCTTCTTTTATTTGCATTACTTTTTTCTCCCCATAAGTTTCGAGTGCATAACGTAATAATTCTTCAAAACGTAAAGTCGTTACACTTATATCTTTATTATTATGGGAACCTTCAAGGGTTGAAAACTGAATAGAGCTCTTACTATAATGATTTTCAATCTTCTTTGCTACTTTGTTTGCTGTTTGACTTAGTTGTTCAACGATTTCATCTATTGATTTTTCCATTAAAAAGAGATTAAAAAGATTTACCGATCGATGTGAGATTTGCACATTATATTCATTTTTTAAATCTTTTTGTATTAAAACGGTTGGTGGTGGTGTAACCTCATCACCGACTTTTTCACAATAATCTGTGTTAAATTCTAATTCACGTGTTAACTCAGAAGCCATATAATTCGCATTTAATCCGGAAAAAGGTTCACCAACATGCGTTTCCTTGCCATAGCATAGAAAACCTGCTAAGATTTTTCCTAATGAACCTAAATATAGATAATTATTTTCATCACCTGGATATCTAGAAAAGACAGGTTCTGAGTTTATGCATGCATTATACTTTAAATTATATTGTTTACTCATTTCTAACAATACCGATACGGCTTCTCGCATCCCAACCGAATTAACTTCTTCATCACAAACTGTTAATAACAAAATATTTCCGTCATAGTTTCCATTACAGGCTTCTTCAATAATGGACATGTGTAAGGCTAAACCACATTTCATATCCATTGTTCCTCTGCCAAACAGCCAGTCTCCTTCTCTTATATCCTTTTGAACAGCTTCTGGGACTTTTGTTTTATTTTCATAAATGAATTTAGTTAGATTTACTGGATGAAAAGCCAATTCTTTTAAACTACCGTAATCGTCAACACCGACCACATCAAAATGACTAACTAGAATGATAGTATCCTGAACATTTTTTTCACTTTTAACTAAAGCTGTTACAAACTTCCGCTGATCTTTTGTTTTATGCACTTTAACATATTCAGGATTTACTTGAAAATATGGCAACTTTCGAATCTTGCTTTCAATGTATTCAGCAAATTTTATTTCTTCCACTGTATGTGTAATACTAGGGATTTTTACTAAATCGCACAATAACTCTGTTAATTGTTGTTTTGTTTGCCATTGATAATCAAGGGTCTTCATTGAAATAAACCTCCTTACATTATTAAGATAATTCAGAATATATAACTTGCTTGTTGACTATTATATTTTCTATTTAAGAAACAATCTCTTTTTCTAATTCCTTTGTTTTTTGTAATGATTTATTGGTAAAAAGACTTACAACAGTCGTAACCATTAAATTAATTATTAACATATATAAACCGTTATTAATATCTAAAATAAATGAAGGCAGACTTGGGAATAAGGTTTCTAAGGTCGTACCTGTTGCAGCAGAATATAATGCTAGCGCAACACCAACAGCGATACCACTAATGGCGCCTTGTTTTGTAATAAAGTTGTTCTTTTGTAAGCTAAAAATGAAAGCAGGGAATAGTTGCATAATAAAGTTATAACTTAGTAATTGTAAAAACACGATGGCACCATTTGAATTCAATGTTAAGTATAAGCAAATTCCCCCTGCAATCATTGCAAATAGCCGGGCAATGTTCATTTGCTTGCGTTCGGATGTATCTGGTTTCAATGGCATATAAATATTTGAAGTAATCATTGAACCAATTGAAATAATAGATACCGAACATGGTACAATCGATGCTAAAAAACCAGTTGCTCCAATGATCCCGACAAACCATGGATCAAATGTTTCAAATACTAAATTAATTAATGCCATATCCCCTTCAGCACCAACCAAACCCGGAATTACGAGAATGGCAGTTAATCCGATAAACAGTGCGAACAATTGCATTAATGAATATAAAGGCATTAGGACCGTGTTTTTACGTAGTGCTTTATCACTTTTCGCTGCATAGGTTGATAGAAATGTATATGGCCAAAGATATAAACCTAGTGACATAAATATAACAGTCGAAACATACCAAACGAGACTTAATCCAGTATCAGGGAAAATTAATACTTCAGGCTTTATCTCCGCTATTTGTTTCATTACAGATCCGATTCCGTCAAAATAATGGAATGCAAAGAAAATGCCTAAAAATACTAATACGACAAACATAAGTATATCTTTAATTAAAGCTACACGTGATGAACCTTGAAGTCCAGAGATTAATGTGTAAATTAATACTATAGTCGTTCCGACCCAAATGGCAGTGTTAGGTGAGATCACTTCATAAGATGCTACGGAAACGATCAGTCCCATCCCTTTCAGTGCCATAACGATGGTTGGTATTAATGCTATAGCCCCTACAATTGTAACTAGCTTTCCTAAAAATGGACTGCTATATTTTTTTGCAAAAAAATCACCTTGTGATATCAATTTATGTTTTCTACTATAACTTCTAATTTTTGGTAATGTAAAATAACCAATAATACAAGCTATTGAGATATATGACATAATATAAAGTGTAGCTATACCGTTATTGTAGGCTAGTCCAACTAGTCCCGTTAACGTGAATGCGGAAAAAAATTCTCCTGCTAGCAAGAAAAAAGTAATAATAGCCCCCATTTTCCGACCGGCTAAGGCCCATTGTTCGATTTGTTCATTTTTCCCTCTACCCGCTCTTAATGCCATATACACACAAAAGGTGGCAACAATGAGCATGATAAAAATAGAAATGTTCAATTTGATTCCTCCTCTTTATGATCATCGAATGTATACATAATGAAAATGGTTAGGGAGCTTAAAATCACCCACAACACGATCCAAAAGATTGAGAAGGGAAGTCCCATTATCATCGGTTCAATTCGATTGGCTAAAGGAACACCGACAAGGAATGCTAGAACAGGAATGAATGCGATAAAATAAAGTGGTTTCAATTCACTTTTACCTCCTTTAAAGAATCTACGAAACGTTTTATTCGTCTCATTCCTTCTTTTAAATCCTCCATTGAGCATGCGTATGAAAGACGAATATATCCTTCTCCATATTCAGAAAAACCGTAACCTGGGATAACAGCCACTTTTTCTTTTTCAACAAGTTGGTTAATAAATTCATTTGATTTTAAACCTGTCTTTTCAATAGAAACAAAAATATAAAAGGCCCCATCTGGTTTTATAGCATCTAAGCCCATATCCATAATGCAATCGTAAATAAAGTCTCTTCTTTTTTTATACTCCTGACGCATGATTTCAACTTCTGGTAAATCTTGTTTTAATGCTTCAATAGCGGCATATTGACTAATTGAACTTGCACATACACAAATATATGCATGAACTTTAAACATTTCTTTTGTGACCGAGCGAGGAGCTAATGTATATCCAACCCGCCACCCTGTCATGGCATGTGATTTTGATAAACCATTGACAACAATGCACTGATCTTTCATTCCAGGTAACGAAGCAATCGAAACATGTTTAACATCGTATGTTAGTTCACTGTATATTTCATCTGAAACAATAAAGATATCCTTCCCTCTTAAAAAGTTTGCAATTTCTTCTAATTCCTCCATATTTAGTATTGTTCCTGTTGGATTTGATGGATAAGGTAGGAGGACGCATTTTGTTTTTTCTGTCAAATTTTCTTTGATTAATTGAGGAGTGATTTTACAATCGTTTTTTCGGGTATCAACAAATACAGGCACTGCATTGCACATACGAATTAGCGGTTCATAACCAGGATAAATCGGTGCTGGTAAAATAACTTCATCTCCAGGTTCTAAAATCGTACGAAAGGCTACATCAAGTCCTTCGCTAGCACCAGTTGTAATCAAAATTTCATCTTCTGGATCATACATGAGTTGATAATGCCTTTTTACAAAATCTGAAACAGCTTGTCTCAGCTCTAATACCCCAGCATTATGAGTATAACTGATTTTACGTTCATCAATTGCTCGCTTTCCTGCTTCCAAAATCGAATCGGGTGTAACAAAATCCGGTTTACCGATTGTAAAGTTAATAATGGAAGGATCTTGATCCACCTTATTTCCAATATCGCGAATGGCCGATATTGAGATCTTTTTAACGATAGGATTAAGTAAATGTTCCATTTTTCAATCCTCCAAATATAAAATTCATAAATCTACAAAAAATAATGCAAGTTTTGTGCCAATTTTAATAGAGTGAATTTTCCGTGTTTACATAAAAATAATTTATTAAAATTGAGTCGAATATGCATCATTGATATAAAAAAGATTCAATATTAAATAGAAAATTCAAAAAAATGAGTGAGTTTTGGTATAATTGGGTTACGCAAACAGGGGACGTGAGTTGTTATCGAATCAATGAAGAATTAAGATTAAAAATCTCTATATTGGAGTAAAGGAGGAACTTGGCCTATGAACCAAAACCGTCTGAAACAATTGGACGGGCAAGTACTCTTTGAAATTTTAAATACATTAAAAGATCCGATTTGGATTACAGAGAAAAGTGGGAATGTACTATGGGTTAATCGAGCAGCGAAAAATTTTTTTAAAAGAGATGATTTGATTGGTAAAAATGTTTATGAAATGGAAAGACAAGGTGTTTTTTCACCTTCCATTACAAGACTTGTTGTAGAGAAAAAACAATTTATTAGTACTGCACAAATCACACAAAATAATGAAAGCTTGCTTGCATCCGGTGATTTTATTCCGGATAAAAATGGCGATATACGATATATTGTTACCCATGCCAGACCCTTATCCCAAGTCATAAAAAAATCTAATGAACTAGAAAAAGTTGAATCTATATTGGAATTATATAAACAGCAAATTCGTCAATTACTAATCGAACAAAAACAGCAAGCAAATGATTTTTTCTTAGGAAAAAGTAAGGCTTCACAACAGCTTAAGACTTGGGCAGAAAAAATTGCAAATGTTGATACAACAGTTCTATTAACTGGAGAAACAGGGGTAGGAAAAACAGCCTTTGCCTATCATATCCATCAATTAAGTATTCGTAGCGATAAACCATTTATTCATCTAGACTGTAGTGCAATCCCTGATTCTTTGATTGAATCTGAATTATTTGGTTATAAAAAGGGAGCTTTTACAGGGGCAAGTACGAAAGGGAAACTAGGATTAATTGCTGCCGCTGATCAAGGGACATTGTTTTTAGACGAAATCGGAGATATGCCTTTTCACTTACAATCGAAACTACTACAATTTTTACAAAACAAGACCTATCGAATGATAGGTGATAATAAAGTTCAACAAGCAGATGTGCGAATCATAGCTGCTACTAATGCCAATTTAAAGGAACGTGTAAAAGAAGGAACCTTTCGTAAAGATTTATTTTACCGTTTAAATGTTCTTTCGATCGAGATTCCGCCACTACGTGAAAGAAAGGAAGATATTCTTCCTTTAATCAATTTTTATTTAAATAAATTTAATAAAAAATATAGTCGCGAGCAGAAATTATCGAAACAAGTAATAGACATTTTGTATAAATATCAATGGGAAGGAAATATCCGTGAACTTGAAAACTTAATCGAACGATTGGTCATCACTACAGATGGAACAACTATAACTATAGATGATTTACCAAATGATTTTCCCATTGAATATTCTCAACCTATATTTTCAAATAAAATTGAAAGTCAAAGTTTACCTGCCTATTTAAATGAAGTAGAAAAGAGTATTATTATAGAAACATATAATGAAACAAAAAGCACTTGGAAAACAGCTGAAAAGCTTGGGGTATCTCAATCTTATATTGTACGTCGGTTTAAAAAATATCATTTGAGAATAAGTGATAAAAAAATAATTGAAGATTAATGGAGCAAAAATGTGTAGGATTATATAAATCCCCCTCCATATCATAAGGGGGATTTTAGATCGGAGTATCGTACATAAACGAATTTCCTTTTTTTGTATTAATTGACAATTTTTTTATTCGATATTGCAAGCTTTGCCTGCTCAAACCTAACGTAGCAGCAGTTTTTGTAATATTATAGTCATTGTCTTGCAACACTTGTTCAATGTATGCTTTTTCAAAAACGTCTAATTGTTCCTTTAATGTTTTATTATAATGAATTGGTTTTTTGATGGCGGTCATTTTTGTATCTATTAAATCTTTTTCTTTTTTAATAAACATTCTGCTACGATATTGAAATGGTAAATGTTCATATCTAATCAATTTTTCTTCATCCATCATAAGATTCATTGATGCTTCAATAATATGTTCAAGCTCTCGGACGTTGCCATACCAATCGTATTCTTGAAAGGTTTGCATAACTTCCTCCGCTAAACCTTTTACTTTCATTTGGAAGCAGTCATTAAACTTTTCTATGAATCTTTGAACAAGTAGAGGAATATCCTCTTTTCTCTCTCTTAAAGGAGGGAGAAAAAGTGTGACTACGCCGAGACGATAATATAAATCTTCTCTTAGACGGTTGTTTTTAATTGCTTCAACAGGATTTTCATTCATATTGGCTATAATACGCACGTCGATCGGTATATCTTTCGTATCACCTAAACGTCTAATCGTCCTTTCTTGAATGGCACGAAGTAATTTGGCTTGGAGATTTAAATTTAATGAATTAATTTCATCAAGAAGGAGTGTACCTCCATTGGCTTGTTCAAATAAACCTGGTTGATCAATGGATCCTGTAAAAGCTCCTTTTTTTGTGCCGAATAGTAGACTTTCAATTAAGTTCTCGGGTAAAGCAGCACAGTTTTGTGAAATAAATGGTCCAGAAAAGCGATCACTTGCATGATGTATACTTTGTGCAAACAATTCCTTACCAGTTCCAGTCTCACCAATTATAAGAATATTAGAAGATGTTCGAGAAGCCCGTTTTGCATTTTCAATGACTTGTTTAATCGTTTCACTTTTCCCTATGATTTTATCAAACGTATATCTTAAGCTTCCGTTTATTTTTCTATTTTCCTTCATTAAACGTTCTAGTTTTGTCACATCTTGTGCAATTTCTATGGCACCTTGGACTTCTCCATCTATAATAATAGGAAACGTATTGTTAATTGTCGTAATTTCCCGCCCTCTATTATTATAGTAAGTTTGTTTTACATTTCTTGTTTCTTTTCCTTCCTTTAGGGCTTTTACGAGAGTACTATCTTGTCCTTCTTTAAACATAAACACATCTTGTAAGTGTTTATGCATCACATCTTCTTCATCCATTGCCTCTAATTCCATCATTTTTTTATTGTAAATTACAGTCTTACCAGTTCTATCAATTGCATGAACACCAACATCAATTTTATCGACGATCGCTTTATAAATCGTATTTACATAATTCAAGTATTCCTTCCTTTGATCCATTCTCTTCATATTGTGTCCATCCTTTACAACTTGCTCTCTATCTAATTTAAACAAATAGATTTATGAAATGCAAAAATTCTTTGCACTAGGTGCAAAAACATTAGGCAGTAGTGCCAAAAATTTTGGCATTTTACTATATAAACTTACGATGGGGATGAAGTTTTGTTTTTGGCACGCATCTTGCATCTATAAATATTGATTGAAAAAAAAGGAGGAAAACGAAATGAAACCATACGCACAAGAACCATTGACAGACTTTTCCCTAGAAAAAAATAAGATAGCATTTCAAGATGCTTTAAAAAAGGTAGAAAACGAATGTGGTAAAGATTATCCGATTGTCATCGGAGGAGAGAAGATTTTTACGGAAGAAAAAATTGTAAGCATAAATCCAGCAAACAAAAATGAAGTCATTGGACGAGTATCAAAAGCAGATAAAAAATTGGCTGAAGAGGCAATGCAGGCAGCATTACATACTTTTGAGACTTGGAAAAATTGGGAACCTCAACACCGAGCAAATATTTTGTTTAAAGCAAGTGCAATTTTAAGACGTCGTAAACATGAGTTTTCGGCATGGATGGTAAAAGAAGCTGGGAAACCATGGCACGAAGCTGATGCAGATACGGCAGAAGCAATTGACTTTCTAGAATACTATGGTCGTGAAATGATCCGGCTAAAAGAAGGTGTCCCAGTTATAAGCCGTCCAGGTGAAATCAATCAATATACTTATATCCCACTTGGTGTAGGCGTAATTATTTCACCCTTTAATTTTCCGTTAGCGATTATGGCGGGAACTGCAGTGGCTGCAATTGTTACGGGAAATACCATTCTATTAAAACCAGCCAATTCTACGCCAATTGTCGCTGCTAAATTTGTAGAGTTAATGGAGGAAGCAGGTCTTCCAAAAGGTGTTTTAAACTTTGTACCAGGAAGTGGTGCGGAAATCGGTGATTATCTTGTTGATCATCCTAAAACTCGTTTTATTTCCTTTACAGGTTCTCGAGAGGTCGGATGCCGAATTTATGAACGTGCAGCCAAGGTGAATCCCGGACAAAAATGGTTGAAACGTGTTATTGCCGAAATGGGAGGAAAAGATACGGTCATTGTTGATCGAGATGCAGATATTGATTTAGCAGTAGAAAGCATTGTATATTCTGCGTTCGGATTTTCTGGTCAGAAATGTTCTGCAGGCTCTCGTGCCGTTGTTCATCAAGATATTTATCATGAAGTTCTTGAAAAAGCCATTGCTTTTACAAAAACTTTAACTGTTGGAAATCCAGCAGAAGGTCATTTTATGGGACCGGTAATTGATGAACATGCATTCAAGAAAATTACAAATTATATTGAGATTGGGAAACTAGAGGGCAAATTAATGCTCGGTGGAGAAGCCGATGATTCTGTAGGTTACTTTATTCAACCAACCATTTTTGCTGATCTTGATGAAAATGCACGAATGATGCAGGAGGAGATTTTTGGCCCGGTACTTGCTTTCTGTAAGGCACGGGATTTTGACCATATGATGGAAATTGCAAATAATACGGATTACGGTTTAACAGGAGCATTGATTTCCAATAACCGTGAGCATATTGAACGTGCACGCAAGGAGTTCCATGTTGGCAACCTATATTTTAATAGAAATTGTACAGGTGCTGTTGTTGGGCATCAACCTTTTGGTGGCTTTAATATGTCGGGTACAGATTCAAAAGCTGGTGGACCTGATTATTTGATTCTTCATATGCAAGCAAAATCAATATCTGAAAAACTATAAAAATATAAATCTGTAATGACAACAAAAGTGATCAATTCATATGTGAGGAGGATATGGATGGATACTACAGTATGGAAATCAAAGGAATTAATTGAGAAAACAGAAAAATATGGTGCGAAAAATTATTATCCATTACCAATCGTGATTTCAAAGGCAGAAGGCGTTTGGGTAGAAAATCCGGAAGGTACACGTTATATGGATATGCTTAGTTCTTATTCGGCTTTAAACCAAGGACATCGTCATCCAAAAATTATTCAAGCTTTAAAGCATCAAGCAGATAAAGTTACATTGACATCCCGCGCATTTCATAATGATAAATTAGGGCTTTGGTATGAAAGGATTTGCCAAATAACCAATAAAAATATGGTTTTACCTATGAATACCGGTGCTGAAGCAGTTGAAACGGCTTTGAAAGCAGCGCGACGCTGGGGCTATGAAGTAAAAGGGATTCCGGATAATCAGGCAGAAATTATTGCATGTGTCGGAAACTTCCATGGTCGAACAATGGGGGCTGTTTCTTTATCCTCGGAAGATGAGTATAAACGTGGATTTGGTCCATTATTACCAGGCATTAAATTAGTTCCATATGGCGATATAACAGCATTAAAAGCTGCGATTACTCCAAATACGGCAGCATTTATCGTTGAACCGATACAAGGGGAAGCAGGGATCATTATCCCGCCAAACGGCTATTTAAAGAAAGCTTCAGAATTATGTAAAGAAGAAAACGTTCTATTTATAGCCGATGAGATTCAAACAGGTTTAGCTCGGACTGGAAAAATGTTTGCTGTAGAATGGGAAGATGTCAACCCCGATATGTATATTCTAGGTAAAGCGCTCGGTGGCGGTGTTTTTCCTATATCATGTGTTGCAGCGAATGCTGATATTCTGGGTGTTTTTAATCCAGGTTCCCATGGATCTACATTCGGAGGAAATCCACTAGCATGTGCTGTTTCACTTGCAGCCATAGAAGTAATTCAAGAGGAAAAGTTAGCAAAACGGTCATTGGAATTAGGGAATTACTTTTTAGAGCAATTAAAAACAATCCGTCATCCTAAAATTAAAGAGGTACGAGGTAGAGGACTATTTATCGGGATTGAATTGACCGAAGAAGCGAGACCATATTGTGAGCGACTAAAAGAAGAAGGTCTTCTATGTAAAGAAACACATGAGTTTGTGATTCGTTTTGCGCCACCGTTAATCATTACAAAGGAAGAAATTGACTGGGCTCTTGAACGGATTCGCAAAGTTTTACAGTAATATGAACTACTGGGACTGTCCAAAAGGTACAAAATAGTCGATTTTGCAGCATATATGGCGGCGACGTATCTTTCACAATTTTCCTGCGTATGCAAAAACAATGAAGCAATTCAGGGTCTAGTGGGGACGGTAAAAGGCTATAGATCTGATACAAACCTGTGTCCGCGTTATAGAGGTTGAGGCCATGCCACTGGGTCGCGTCTGCCAATGAAACGAAATCTTCTAAGTGCTTCCATTCAGGACAGTCCTCTTTTTTTGCAATGTTAATGCAAGCTATTTTTTTAACTAACAAACAGAGGTTTGAAAAATAAAGGAGGTGATGTTATAATGAAATGTGTAACCGGTTTCACATTGTATAAAAGGGGATAGTTTCATGTCGATAAGGGATGTGGCGAAAGAGGCTGGAGTTTCTCCAGCAACGGTTTCGCGAGTATTAAATAATAGTGGATATGTGCATGAAGATACACGAAAAGCAGTATTGCAAGCAGTAAAAAAATTGAACTATAAACCGAATGAAGTTGCTCGCTCCCTTTATAAAGGCAAATCGAAACTCATTGGTCTCGTACTGCCCGATATTACGAATCCGTTTTTTCCTGAATTGGCTCGCGGCGTAGAGGATTATCTTCAAAAGAAAGGATATCGTCTATTACTCGGAAATGGGGACGGAAAGCAACAAAAAGAAATCGATTACTTAGATACGTTTGTTCAACATAATGTGGTAGGAATTATTGCCTCCGTTGATAATGTAGATTATGATTTCCTTTCTAATATGAATATTCCAATTGTCATGTTAGATCGAATTGTTAAAGATTTACCAGCTGTTTATTCTGATCAATTTCAAGGTGGAAGTTTAGCAGCCGAAAAGCTGTTGGAACGAGGATGTAAGGAAATCACCTTAGTTCGAGGGCCGATGAACATACATCCTGTTTATGAGCGTTTTCAGGCTTCACTGGCTGTACTTCAAGAGGCTAATGTGAAAGTGAATAAGATTGATTCGAATTTATCCTTTAATGGTGCGAAATCCCGTGCCAAAGAGTTATTCGAAAAGTATCCGGATTCAGATGGTATTATCGCTTGTAACGACATTGTGGCTGTTGCTATTTTACATGAGGCGTTGCGAAGAGGGCGGAAAGTGCCGGAAGATGTTCAAATCATTGGTTTTGACGATATATCCATCAGTGAGCTTGTTTATCCAGGTTTGTCGACGATTCATCAACCGATTTATCAAATGGGATCAAAAGCAGCGGAACTTTTACTGAAAGAAATTCATAATGAAAAGCTGGATAGTAAACGCTATAAATTTTCTTGTTCATTTGTCGAAAGAGAAACAACAAAAAAGGTAGGCGATTAAATTGGTAAAGATTGCAGTTGTAGGAAGTATAAATATGGACTTAGTTGTCACTGCGGAACGAAGACCGAATGCAGGGGAAACCTTGTTTGGAAAAGACTTTCAAACGGTACCTGGTGGAAAGGGGGCTAATCAGGCCGTTGCTGCTGCAAGACTTGGTGCTGAAGTTGCGATGATTGGCTGTGTTGGTCAAGATGTGTTTGGAAAGGAAATGATCGATAACTTAAAACAAAATGGTGTTTCTATCGATCATGTGGAACCGGTTCCACATGAATCATCAGGAACGGCTCATATTACGATTGCGGAAGGAGACAACAGTATCATTTGTGTGGAAGGAGCAAACGGCAAGCTAACTCCTTCGTATGTAGAGAAAGCTGCTTCCACATTAAAAGCGGCAGATATGATTTTAATTCAGCAAGAAATACCAGAGGAAACAGTTGAATATGTGGCCATTTTTTGCAAGGAGTATGATAAGAAGCTCATTTTAAATCCTGCTCCAGCGCGTAAGGTTAGTGATGAAGTGATTGCGCATGCGACCTACATTACACCGAATGAACATGAGTTTGCAATCTTGTTTGGAGAAGAGAATCGCTCCAAGATGCTTGCCAAGTATCCAAATAAATTAATTATAACAGAGGGAAAAAATGGCGTTCGATATCATAATGGGGAAACTGAAGTAGTTGTTCCATCATACAAAGTTGATGAACCAGTAGATACAACAGGTGCCGGTGATACATTTAATGGTGCTTTTGCAGTCGCGATTGCAGAAGGAAAAGGGATTGAAGAAGCTTTACAATTTGCTAACCGGGCTGCATCTCTATCGGTTATGAAGCCAGGCGCACAAGGTGGTATGCCGACAAGGAAAGAAGTTGAGGAGATGTTGAAACAATGAAAAAGTCAGGAGTATTAAATAGCCATATATCGAAAGTGTTAGCCGACTTAGGACATACGGATACGATCGTCATTGCGGATGCCGGTTTGCCGGTACCAAATCATGTGGCAAAAATTGATCTCGCCTTGAAACCAGGAACCCCTTCTTTTCAGGAAGTGGTACGTGTTGTTTCAGAAGATATGGTGGTGGAAAAGATCATCCTTGCATCAGAAATCAAAAAAGCTAATTCAAGTCAGAACGAATTTTTAACTCGTCATTTTCATCAAGAAATCGAATACGTCGAACATGAAGAGTTTAAAAAGATGACGGAAAAAGCCAAAGTAATTATACGAACTGGGGAAATAACCCCTTATTCGAATTGTATTTTACAAGCAGGTGTCATTTTTTAATTCTATATAAAGGGGTGATTGTGATGCGAATTGTCATGAACGATATTCATAAGGCATTTGGTGCCAATAAAGTATTACAGGGTGTTAACTTTACATTGGAGCCGGGTGAAGTCCATGCATTGATGGGAGAAAACGGCGCCGGGAAGTCGACATTAATGAATATTTTAACTGGCTTGCACAAGCGAGATCAGGGATCAATTACGATCGATGGCAAAGAAGTGCATTTTAAAGATTCGAAGGAAGCGGAAGCCGCTGGTATTGCCTTTATTCGTCAAGAATTAAATATTTGGCCGGAAATGACCGTCCTAGAAAATTTATTTATTGGAAAAGAATTAAGAAATTCCTTTGGTGTATTAAAAGAAAGGAAAATGAAAACGTTAGCAAAGCAGGTGTTTAACCGATTAGATATATCAATCCCATTAGACAAAAAAGCAGGGGAATGTTCGGTTGGGGAACAACAAATGATCGAGATTTCCAAGGCACTAATGCTGGATGCAGAAGTCATTATTATGGACGAGCCAACCTCAGCTTTGGCTGATAAAGAAATTGAAAAGTTGTTTACGGTGATGAAAGAGCTAACGGCTTCCGGTGTTTCCCTTGTTTATATCTCTCATAGAATGGAGGAGATCTTTGAGATATGTGACCGAATTACCGTGATGCGTGATGGAGTCTCTGTTGCTACTTCGTATATTAAGGATACTTCCTTTGAAGAAATCGTAAAACAAATGGTTGGCCGTGAATTAGAAGATCGGTATCCTGCACGTGTTCCGAAGTATGGAAAGACCGTTTTTGAAGTGAAAGGTTTAAGTCGAAAAGGTGTTTTTGAGGATATTAGTTTTTCGGTAAAAGAAGGTGAAATCTTAGGTATCTCAGGGTTAATGGGGGCTGGACGTACAGAAATCATGCGGGCGATATTTGGTCTTGATCCGTATGATAGTGGCAATATTGTAATGAATGGTGAAAGCGTGACCATTAAAAGCCCTGCTGATGCAGCAGATAAAAGAATCGCCTTTGTTACCGAGGACCGGAAAGATGAAGGACTGATACTCGATTACTCCATCCGCGATAACATCATGCTTCCAAATTTAAAAAGCTTTTCCTCATATGGTGTGATCCAGACAAAAGATGAAAAAAGCTTTGTCCAAACAATGGTAAAACGTTTAAAAGTAAAAACAGAATCAGAGGAAAAAAGCGTTGGAGATTTATCCGGGGGAAATCAGCAGAAGGTTGTTCTAGCTAAATGGATTGGTAAACAACCTAAAGTTTTAATTATGGATGAACCAACAAGAGGAATTGATGTTGGTGCTAAACGGGAGATTTATCAATTAATGAACGAATTGACCGACCGCGGGATGGCAATTATTATGATTTCGTCCGATTTGCCTGAAATATTAGGGATGAGTGATCGCATTCTAGTGATACATGAAGGTAAAATTTCTGGTGAACTAATGCGGGATGAAGCAACGCAAGAAAAAATTATGACATTTGCGACGGGGGGAAATGAAAAGTGAAAACAAATACGTTGACAACGATATGGAGTAAATTTGCGTCCCTGCTGGCACTTATTTTATTAGTAGGAGTTGTTACTGTTCTTAATCCAGCTTTTTTAGAGCCGGCCAACTTAATGAATCTATTACGACAAATTTCGATTAATGGATTAATCGCCTTTGGTATGACTTTTGTTATACTAACGGGAGGAATTGATTTATCCGTTGGTTCGACCTTAGCTCTAACGAGTGCACTTGCTGCGGGGATGATGGTAGCTGGTGTAGATCCTATTCTAACAATCTTTATCGCTGTACTCATTGGGGCAATATTAGGGGCTGTTAATGGACTATTTATAGCGAAAGGAAAAATGGCTCCTTTTATCGTCACACTTGCTACAATGACAATTTATCGTGGGCTGACCCTTTTATATACAGAAGGAAAGCCGATAACTGGTTTTGGTGATTCCTATGCATTTCAATTATTTGGAAAAGGGTATTTTCTAGGAATTCCAGTTCCGGCAGTAACAATGATTATTGTGTTTGTCGTTCTTTGGTTCATGCTTCACAAAATGTCGTTTGGTCGTAAAACATATGCTATAGGTGGAAATGAAAAAGCGGCACTCATCTCAGGAATACGTGTTGACCGTGTTAAAGTCATGATTTACTCCATTAGTGGGATGATGGCAGCATTAGCGGGGATGATTTTAACATCACGTCTTGGTTCAGCACAACCAACGGCAGGACAAACTTATGAAATGGATGCTATTGCCGCTGTTGTTATTGGAGGTACAAGCCTTGCAGGTGGTAAAGGACGGATTGCTGGAACATTTATCGGGGTTCTCATTATTGGTATTTTAAATAATGGAATGAACTTATTAGGAATTTCTGCCTTTTATCAACAAGTTGTAAAAGGTGTTGTGATTTTAATTGCAGTATTACTAGATAGAAAGAGATCATAAAAGAGGTGAAGAAAATGAAAAGGATTTCAACTATTATTCTTGTCTTGTTTATGATATTTTTAACTGCTTGCTCCATGGAAAGTCCATTCGTGACAGAGAAATCGGAGAATGGGAAGATAAAAGTTGGACTAAGTGTTTCCACATTGAGTAATCCATTTTTTGTCTCCCTTCGTGATGTTATTGTGGAAGAAGCAGAAGCAAAAGGAATGGAAATCATTGTCGTCAACTCACAAGATGATCCGGCTACCGAGATTAGTAATATTGAAGATTTAATCCAACAAGGTGTTGATGTGTTAATTATTAATCCAACGGATTCATCTGCAGTTTCTTCTGCTGTGCAGTCGGCTAATTCAGCCAATATTCCAGTGATCACCATTGACCGTTCAGCTGAACAAGGTGAGGTGGAAACTTTAATTACGTCTGATAATGTAGCTGGTGGAGAAATGGCCGCTGAATTTATTTATGATCAACTTGGAGAAGGTGCTAAAGTTGCTGAATTGGAAGGGGTTTCAGGGGCTTCCGCAACACGTGAACGAGGTGAAGGTTTCCATCGGATTGCAGATGAAAAACTAGATGTGGTAGCCAGTCAACCCGCTGATTTCGATCGAATTAAAGGTCTTACGGTAATGGAAAATACGTTACAGGGGCATAGTGATATAGAAGCTGTCTTTGCTCATAATGATGAAATGGCACTAGGTGCAGTTGAAGCTATCCAAGCGGCTGGAAAAGACATTATTGTAGTCGGTTTTGATGGTATTGAAGATGCTATAGATGCTGTCGAAGCAGGCGATCTCACCGCAACCATTGCTCAGCGACCTGATTTAATGGGGAAAGAAGCAATCAAAGCAGCTGAAAAGATCCTGAACGGTGAGGAACTCGAAGATATAATTAAAGTACCATTGGACTTAGTAACGAAAAAATAGGGCAAAATCTTTTGGAAAGACAAACGCATGAGTCCATCTAGGAATTTATTAATCCTTACGTAAATAGTAAGATCAATTCTAGTTTTCTTTCTTAATCATCGGATGATCAACCTTTCAGGTGAACTCGGTTTTCAACCGATCCCTGAAAGGTTTTTTGTATAAAAGGTTTTCTGGGAAAAACAATGCTTGAGGTTTGTAAAACAAATTTGATGTAGTAACAAATTTGAGATTTCAAAAAGCAATAAAAATGAAGAAGTGTATGTGATGCACAATCCATTTAGCTTAAATTAGCCCGTAATCTGTCTTTAAATTTACGGAATAATCAATTTCTTATTTTTTAAGATTTTACGTACACACTCAATTTCGATGGCTTATCACTTACCGATATTGATTTTCATACCAATTATACTAATATTTTCTTTGAACTAAAAAGTTGGTGGAAGATGCCCGAAACATATCTGTTCACCTTGAATCATATAAATAGTCCACCCAAATAGATGGGGGAGAATACATTATTATACAAAGTATGGAAAATAGAAAAACCCCAGAAAGGTTGATAAATCAACATTTCTAGGGTTTTTTAATTGCTCTTTAGAAGCAATGCTATTAACGTGAGTAGTACTCAACGATTAGAGATTCGTTAATTTCAGCTGGAAGTTCAGAACGTTCTGGGTAACGAGTATAAGTACCTTCTAATTTTTCAGCGTCGAAAGTTAAGAAATCTGGAACGAAGTTATTAACTTCAATTGCTTCTTTAATGATTGCAAGGTTTTTAGATTTTTCACGAACACTGATAACTTGACCAGGTTTTACTGAGTAAGATGGGATATCAACACGACGTCCATCAACTAAAATATGCCCATGGTTTACTAATTGACGTGCTTGACGACGAGTACGTGCTAAACCTAAACGGTAAACAAGGTTGTCAAGGCGAGATTCAAGTAGAATCATGAAGTTTTCACCGTGAACACCTTTCATTTTACCAGCTTTCACGAACGTATTGTGGAATTGACGTTCGTTTAAACCGTACATGAAACGAAGTTTTTGTTTTTCTTGTAATTGTAAACCATATTCCGTTAATTTTTTACGTTGGTTTGGACCATGTTGACCTGGTGCATAAGGACGTTTTTCTAATTCTTTACCAGTACCGCTTAGTGAAATACCAAGACGACGAGAAACTTTCCAGCTTGGACCTGTATAACGAGCCATTTATTAATTCTCTCCTTTAAATTGTTTTTATTTGGTAAAATAAAAACAGTTGTCTACATCATTTACCGCCATTTTGTTCTCGTGTACCATCGCCCCAGCAGCAGAGGGTTACGCGATACAGCTCATTTATAAATTGAGATGCAAAAGTTTGCATCCAGCCGCTCTAAATTTATAAATGACCAACAAAATGAACGAATAAACATGTAAACATAGGCTGCAATATTTTACACAAAGAATATTATATGAAATTGTTTAAACGAAGTCAAGGGGATCTTCTTGAATAAGAAAGGGAAGTGACTTCGATTCAAACTGTAAACATCAAGTCAGATAAGCTAATTAATTATGGTATAATAATTATAAAATAAGAAGCTTTGAGTGATTAATTTGAAGGAATCAGCAAAAGATAAACTTATACGTATTTGTATTATTATTGGATGTGTAAGTATTGTCTCCGTATCTTTTTTATTTCAAGATAAAAAACTGGACAATAAAAATTTCCCGTTGTTAGCAACTGTCATCCATTTATCCAATCATGTTAATGACCCACCAATCTTAGCTGTATACCGCTATCATAATCCTAAACATTATTTGATCCTATATAAAATTAATAGAAAAAACAATCATCGTTTTGAAGCAATAAAAACTATCGAATTGGATGAAAAACCAAAACAATTACAAAGTGATAAAACATCAAACGGAGTGTGGTTATTATTTGTAGATGGATGGACGTATTATAATGAAAACTTACAAGAAGAAGAACGAGAAAATAGTTTAAGAGTGGATGATATTACTTCCATTCCATTTAAATATGATCCAAATAAGAAGAAAGTACAACTTGAATCTAATGAACAAGTGATCGAATGTTCCGCTTTGGAAAGTGATATGCTCGTTGATGTTTACTCCTTGTCAAAAGACAAAAAACTATTGCTAGCACTCTTTGAACGTGATATAAAGATAATAGTTATTAAATAGGTCAAAAGTACGCCTTTTGAATGAGTCGTACTTCTACATTAAATAGGTGATGCCTAAATGAATAACCTTGAAGAAGAAAAGCTAATGCAACTGAAGGGTGAAATATTTGAAAATTTACAAATTAACCAAGAAAATTATTCAGATAATGGATATGTCCAAACTTTAGTAGATGTTATACGCAAAGTACTCGAAATCGAACATATTCATTTTCTCATATCGAAAGAACTTTATAAAGATATTCAATACATAGTAAAAGTTAAACATCGTTACATATCTATTATCGATCCATATAATCCAATGGATCAACAATACTGTGAATCCCTTATCCAATCGAATGAATATAATAAAAAAATTATTTTAAACACAGCAAAAGAAGAATTGATAGGTTACATCTTCCTTAAAATTGAAATAGATTCCTTTTCCAGTCAATTTTGGGACGATTTTACGCATATCATTCATCATTATTTTAAACAAGTATTTCAAATATTAGTTATCAATAATGAAAAACGACGATATCGTTTGCTTCAAAGCGTTACAAATCAATTACATTCTTCGATCGATATCGATGCTGTTTTACGAAAAGTTCTTGAATCTTTAAAAGAAATTTATCCGAATTTCTATTTTACATTACAGTTATCAACTGACGATTTTAAAAAAAGTGATTTATCAATTGAAACGCTCGATTATACAATGGAAAATTCGCCAGCAATGGAATGTTTCTTAACTGGAAATTACCGGATTGAAGATGATATAAACCGAAAAGAAAGTTTTATGTATTTTCCTTTAAAAGGAAAACAAGGAATTTACGGTGTTCTCCATATTCATGCCAATCAGTCCATTATCATTTCTGAGCAAGATATCGAGTTTATACATATTTTGGCACAAACAGCAGGAAATGCAATGGAGAACGCCCGTCTTTATCAACACTCTAAACAACTTATTAAAGATCTAAAATTAATTACAAATGTCTCGAAAAAATTAAATTCAATTTTAAAGTTAACGGACCTTGTAAAATATATTGTTGCAGAATTAAAGAATTCATTTAATGCTCATGAAGCTGGAATTGTGATGTTTAAAGAAGAATATTGTGAAGTACTGAGTGGGAGTACCCCATATTTTTATAATGAAGATTGTAAAAGTTTATTACATGAGGTTAAGCAAGTTTTATTGACGAAAAAAGAAGGACTATTTTTAGGTGATGTCAACCAATCCCAATATCGTTTTACAAGCATTCCATATGCATCTATAATGGTTGAATCTATTGAACAGGATGACAATATTATCGGGTCCATCATCGTTTTACATCAACAACCCTATTATTTTTCCTTTGAAACGTTTAAATTGTTCCGTTCCTTGACACAACATTCATCTCTTGCTTTTTCAAATGCAATTTTACGAGAAGAACTAGAACAATTAGTGATAACGGATTATTTAACAAAGTTATATACGAGAAATTACCTAGATGATGAAATGAAGCAATCAATGGAAAGAGATACACAAGGGGTTTTCTTGTTAATCGATATTGACAATTTTAAAAAGGTGAATGATACTTACGGCCATCAAAATGGCGATAAAGTTCTTGTACAAATAGCCGATATTATAAAAGAAAAGTTGATTACGGGTGGAATAGCTGCTCGATGGGGTGGCGAAGAAATTGCGGTCTATTTACCAAATTATACATTTGAAGAAGGAATGCATCTGGCTCATGAATTCGTTCAATTGATTCCTAAGAAAAGTAAACCTAGTGTCACGATTTCATGTGGTGTGTCGTATTGGAGTATCCATCAGCCTGAGTCACCATTAACGTTATTTAAAAAAGCGGATGAAGCGTTATATGAGGCAAAAAACACGGGGAAAAACCGTATGATTGCCAATATTTGAAGTAGGAGGCTACCGTAAAAGAAAGTGTGCGATTCCAACACGAATGCGTTCATTTTCTTCTTTTTATGGCAGCCTCTTTGAATGTTTCTATATATATTGTATAAGCACACTGACAAATTCTTCTAATTTTTCTTTGTCGGTATCATCAAAGCGGTTTTTTTCCGGACTATCAATGTCAAGGACACCTAGCACTTCGCCATTTTTGATTAATGGCACAACGATTTCTGATTGGCTTGCTGGATCACAAGCGATATGTCCTGGAAATTGATGAACATCTGGGACAACGAGAGTTCTTTTCTCTTTTGCGGCTGTTCCGCATACACCTTTGCCAAATTCAATTCTTACACAGGCAGGTAAACCTTGGAAAGGTCCTAATACAAGTGTATTATCTCGATTTAAGTAAAAACCTACCCAATTAATCCGATCTAAAAATTGATTTAAAAGGGCTGATGCATTACTTAAGTTTGCAATTTGATCATTTTCATCTTCAATTAGTGCTTTCAATTGTTTAATTACTAAATTATAACCATCTTCTTTAGAACCAGTATATTTCTCTGCGACAAACATGGTATTCCCTCCAATTTATGAATAGTTGTCATTCGAAACAGTTTGACAATAATATATGCTATTTTATCAACCTGTTATTTAGTTGTCGAATAATTTATTTTGAGATGATCTAAGTAAATGCTTCAATGTTATAGAGCAGGATTTGCTACGTTTAATGAAGAATATGTTATACAATATGAACCTTTACGTTTTCAAGATTGAATATAATCCGGGAGGGAATCGCTTTGGTCAATCAATCGGCGACAAAGGAGAAAATCTTTCAAGCAGCTTTATCTCTATTTAATTCAAAAGGTTATTCCGGTACTTCAATGAGAGAAATTGCAAAAGCAGCTGGAGTGAATGTTTCCACTATCTTTTATTATTATAGTGATAAAGGCGGACTGCTTGAGTATTGTTTTGTGACGTATTTCGAAGAATATATTAATATTTTAGAAAAAGGGATGAAACAACTTGAAAGTGCCGATCCTTCCACAATTTTAAAAAAGATTATTCATCATTTGTTAGACTACCAATATCAAAATTATCAATTGTCACGTTTCGTATGTCGTGAAGTTTCAATTGATTCGCAAATTGTCAGAGAAACCATGACCACTTATTTCCGGAAAGAAAGGTACTTATTACAGACGATCATTGAAAAAGGAATAGAGGCAGGGGTTTTTCGGAAGCTTTCTGCAGGTATTGTAGTTATTCAATTAAAAGGGATGCTAAACCAACCTTTTTTAAACTCTATATATACCTCGGAAGTTTGGAACATATATTTTCAAGATCGTTACTATATTGATCAATATAAGAAACAACTTGAATATTGGGTGGATGTTTTTTTGAGTAAGAAAACAAGTCCTGTGGAAAAAGCAATTGGCTAAATTTTATAATGACTGTTAAGTTTATGTGAATCAAATTTTGTAGATATAAAAGGTTTTTTGTCGAAAACGTAGTATATTTATATAAAATTGAAGAAAAAATGAAGATTTTCATCAAAAAATGTCATTCTCGTGGTATCATATAAGCATTAATAAGATTTTACAATATTATTTTATATAGATTGTTTTTGTTTGACAGGGGGCATAACATGATTTTCATAATTGGACTCATTTTACTTCTTATAACGTTATATATTATCGGTTTTTTTACGAAAAAGAAATATTATTCATATATTGATAAATTAGAGGCATGGAAAATTGAAACGATGAACCGTCCAGTCATGGATGAAGTAGGAAAAATTAAACAATTACATATGGAAGGTGAAGCAGAAGAATATTTCGAAAAGTGGCGAAGTACTTGGGATACGGTTGTAACCGTAGAACTACCAAACACAGAAGAATTACTATATGAAGCGGAAGAATTTGTAGATAAATATCGTTTTAAAAGAGCAAAGTTAACGTTTGAACAAATTGAATCAATGTTAGAAGAAGCAAATCAAAAAGTTGATAAAATGCTCGAAGAATTAAAAAAAATTATAGAAAGTGAAGAAAAGAATAGGGAAGAAATTTCTGAAATAAAAGAACAGCATAAAAATCTTAAAAAAGAAATCCTTGCCCGCCGTCATGCATTTGGAAATGCTAGTCAACTGTTGGAAGAGTCCATTGACAAGCTGAGAGTGGATATTGAACAATTTGAAACGGAAACAAAGGGTGGAAATTATTTAACGGCAAGGGAAATTGTAATCAAAGTAGAAGAAGAACTGAACACCCTTAAAGAAAAAATGGAAAACATACCAATTTTATTAAATGAATGTTTACATGTTATTCCAGCTCAATGTAAAGAGTTAAAAAATGGCGTTCAAGATATGAAAAGTGAAGGATATCATCTTGATCACTTGAAAATTGAAGAGGGTGTTGAAAGCCTTGAAGAACAGATCAAAGAGTATGTTGAACTTCTTGAAAAAACAGAAATCAACAATGTTAGTGAAGGCATTGAAGAAATTAAATTACAATTAGACACCTATTATGATTTATTAGAAAACGAAGTATCAGCAAAACATTTTGTGCTAGGCAAACGTAATCAAGTAAAAGTGTCTTTAGATAAGGTAGAAACTGTCAATGCAGAATTAGTAAATGAAGTGGAAGAAGTAAAATTAAGTTATCAGTTAAACAATGAAGATGAAGAAATGATCTATCAAATGACGGAAAAAATTGAACTGATGAAAAAGGCTGCTGTTTTCTTAATAGAAGAAGAAAAGATAAATGAGTCCGCTTATTCTATTGTAAAAGAGAAAATGGAAACTATTTTACAAGATATAGCTGAGGTCGAAAAAAATCAAAAAGAAATGAAGGAAAAGTTGGAAACACTTCGAAAAGATGAATACGAAGCGAGAGAAAAAATCGCGCAATTAAAACGAAAAATTAATGACACATCCAATCTTGTGAAAAGAAGTAATGTTCCTGGAATACCAGAAGATATTGAGACTTATTTTCAAGATGCGCATTCAGCTATTCAAGATTGTTTTACATATTTGAATGAAACACCATTAAGAATGGAAATGGTACAAGATTCCTTGAGCACTGCAGAAGAAAAAGTGCTTACCCTATATAATCAAGTTGTTGAAATGGTTGAAAATGTGTATTTTATTGAAAAGATTATCCAATATGGGAACCGCTATAGAAGTGGTAACGCGAATATACAGTTACGATTAACCATTGCAGAAGATGCTTTCCGAAATTACGATTATCATAAAGCTTTAGAGGAAGCAGCAGCAGCTGTAGAAGAAGCAGAGCCAGGCGCCATTAAACGAATTGAGGAATTGCTTAATGAAGAATTGAAAGAAAAAGAACAAAAGGATTTTGAATAATTCTTAACCATATGTTGTTGGTCACCATACAAGTTTTGGGTGACCTTTTTATATGAAAAATTTAGATGCGGTTCTAGGGCGGTAAATTGATGATCTTCATTTGCTTAGAATTTTTATATTTTGTATAATATTTTTTTGAAATATTCATTGATATTGTATTAAATATAAACCTATTTGCAAAAGCTATCATTTACATGGATTATCCATTTCAATCATATTTTTGCTTTTAAAGGGAGTCAGGTGGAAAATGATTTATTTTGATAATAGTGCGACAACAAAGCCATATCCAGCGGTTTTAGATACATTTGTTAAGGTGGCAGGTCAATTTTTCGGAAATCCATCTTCTGTTCACCACCTTGGTTTACAATCGGAAAAGCTGCTTAGTCAAGCCCGCGAACAAATTGCATCCCTTTTAAGAGTTGACCCTGAAGAAGTGATTTTTACATCAGGTGGAACTGAAGGAAATAACTTTGTTTTAAAAGGGGTCGCACATTTATATAAAAATAGAGGAAACCATATTATTACCACAAGTATTGAACATCCTTCGGTACAAAATGTATGTAAGCAATTAGAAGCGGAAGGCTTTCATATTACGTATTTACCAGTGGATGAAAATGGGCAAATTCGTCTATCCGAGTTAAAACGTGCATTAACGGATGAAACCATCCTAGTATCGATCATGCATGTCAATAACGAAGTAGGGGCTATTCAACCTATAAAAGAAATTGGACAACTTCTTTCGACATATCCGAAGGTATTCTTTCATGTTGATCATGTTCAAGGGGTAGGAAAAGTTCCACTCGATTTCCATGAAAGTAATGTGGATTTTGCCACCATTTCTAGTCATAAATTTCATGGTTTAAAGGGAACGGGTGCCATTTATAAACGTAAAGGTATTAAATTAAAACCACTATTAGCAGGTGGTGGCCAAGAAAAAGACTTTCGCTCTGGTACAGAAAATGTGGCAGGGATCGTTGCGATGGCAAAAGCACTACGTTTAACAATGTCGGATTTTGAACGGAAACAAAACACATTATTCGAAATTCGTGATTATTTAATGAACGAACTTTCGAAAATAAACGGGGTTTTAATAAACACCCCTAACATTGCGGCACCGCATATCGTTAATTTTTCTGTTGAAGGATATAAAGCAGAGGTCCTTGTTCATGAAATAGAAAAAGAGCAACTTTATGTTTCAACTACCAGTGCTTGCTCGTCTAAAACCGATGAACCAAGTCAAACCATTTTGGCGATGGGGTTAGGTGAAAGTCGTGCTTCATCATCCATTCGGTTAAGTTTATCCTATGCAAATACAATGGATGAGGCAAAAGAAGCCGTTCAGATTATTAAACAAGCAATTGAAAATTTAAAACCGGTAATGAGGAGATAGTCATGATTTATGATGAAATATTAGTTCGTTATGGTGAAATTTCTACAAAAGGAAAAAATCGTAAGCTGTTTATTGATAAATTAAAGTCTAATGTACATTATGTGTTAAAGGATTTTCCAAACGTAAAAATCAGAGCACAACGGGATCGTATGTACATTAAATTGCATGGAGAAGATATGGATGAAATATCGAAACGATTGAAAAAAGTATTTGGTATCCAATCCTTTAGCCCTGTCATGCGTGTAAATAAGGATATCGAAACCATCAAAGAAAAAAGTGCCCAATTAATGAAAAAATTAGACGCATCTGGTAAAACTTTTAAAGTACAAGCCAAAAGAGTCGATAAAGAATATCCATATCGTACGAATGATTTAAATCAAATATTAGGCGGACATCTATTAAAAACGATAGAAGATTTAAAAGTCGATGTTCACAATCCGGACTTTGAACTAAAAGTGGAAGTTAGAAAGGATGCCGCTTATTTAACGTGTGAAGTAATTAAAGGAGCTGGAGGGCTTCCTGTTGGCTCTGGTGGCAAAGCGATGCTTATGTTATCCGGTGGGATTGATAGTCCTGTAGCTGGATTTTTAGCGATGAGACGAGGATTACAAATTGAAGGTGTTCATTTTTACAGCCCACCGTTTACAAGTGAACGTTCTAAACAAAAAGTAATTGATTTAAGTGAAAAAATGGCTCAAGTGAGCGGAAAATTTACGTTACACATCGTTCATTTTACGGAATTGCAACAAGCGATTATTCAACATGTACCAGAAAATTATACAATGACAATCATGCGAAGAATGATGATGCGCATTACAGATGAAATTCGAAAACGTCGTAATGGATTAGCCATTGTTAATGGTGAAAATATCGGTCAAGTAGCGAGTCAAACATTAGAAAGTATGTATGCAATCAATGAAGTAACGAATACCCCAGTCTTGCGCCCTTTACTTACCTATGATAAAAATGATATTATTGATCTAGCTCGAGATTTTGATACATTAGAAATCTCAAATCGTCCGTATGAGGACTGTTGTACCATTTTTGTGCCAGCCCAACCAAAAACTAAACCACGCCGAGATAAAGTTCATCTTTATGAGACAAATTTTGATTGGGAACCACTAATTCAACAAGCAGTCGATCAAATTGAAACAGTTGAAATTACAAGTAAAACTGGTAAAAAAGAGGAAAATGAGTTTGCAGATTTATTTTAAATAAGGAACTAAATCAAAGGCTATACCTTTAAAAGGTATAGCCTTTTTTTACTAATATTTACCAGGTAATAAAATGAATGTAACGTAAAGATTTGCACAATCTAATAGCACAAGGAGGTGATTACCACATGGCAAACAACAACAGTAGCAACCAGCTTCTTGTACCAGGAGCGCAACAAGCACTTGAGCAAATGAAATACGAGATTGCTCAAGAATTCGGTGTAAATCTAGGCGCAGATACAACTTCACGTGCGAACGGTTCTGTTGGAGGAGAAATTACAAAAAGATTAGTACAAATGGCGCAACAACAAATCGGTGGACGTTCATAAAATTAGAAATTCAATATATATGGATTAAGGGACGGAGGTATAACCTTCGTCCTTTTTCGTTTTTTATATGCGTTATTTATCATGAAGTAATATCCTTGTTGTCCATTTGCAAACGGTTAAGCTACCTTTTTATACTACATTGGGTATTATTTCAATTTGATGAAGGATTATTCATTTGCTTAAAGGATTATGGTTCAATTTTTTTGAGAAAAGAAAATTGTCAATCGCTTTATACAGCCACTATGCCTCATGTATAATAAAAGCACCGATTTTAATGGATAGAGGTGATTGGAAATGGCTGTCATTTGGACAAATGGGAATATTTATACAATGGCTAGCGAGGGTGAAAAGGTTGAAGCTGTGTTAACAGAAGGTGGAAAAATTGTTGCGATTGGAAGCTTGGCAGAGTTAAGAGCGCAATTTAGCCAAAATATTAATAAAGAAGTTGATTTATTTGGGGCAACAATGCTTCCAGGTTTTGTTGACAGTCATATGCATTTAATCGGTTTTGGAGAATCTCAACTACGGCTGAATTTATCTCATATGAATAGTAAGGAAGAAGTTCTTACTGCCATAAAAAAACGAGCGAAGGAATTGGAAGAAGGTGAATGGCTAATTGGTGAAGGATGGAATGAAAATGCCTGGAATCGAGGATCTATGATTACAAAGGATGAAATAGATGCGATTGTACCTAACAACCCTGTTTTATTAAAGCGAGTTTGCCGGCATGTTACATTAGTAAATTCAAAGGCTTTGCAAGTTGCTGGAATTCATGAACAAACTCCACATCCACAAGGTGGTGTCATTGAACGAGCGGAAGATGGACGGTTAAATGGTATTTTAAAGGACAGTGCCCAAGATTTAATGACACCTTGGCTACCAACCTACACAATTTCAAGGCTGAAACGATGCTTAAAAAAGGGAATTGAAAGCTGTTATAAACTAGGATTAACAGGGACACATACGGAAGATCTTAATTATTATGGAAGTTTTCATCATACATATAAAGCTTTTAAGCAAGTAATAGAAGATGAGCAATTCCGATTTCGTACTCACTTACTTATCCATCACGAGGTAATTGATGAATGGAATGAAGCAGGCTATCGTTATTTATCTGGCAGTGAATTTGTTGAATTTGGTCCGATGAAAATTTTTGTTGATGGTTCATTAGGTGGCCGCACTGCATTACTTAGTTTTCCTTATGGAGATGATCCGTCAACACAAGGAGTCAATGTCCATACTTATGATGAATTACTAGCGTTGGTAAAAAAGGCGAGAACGATGGGAATCCCCATTGCCACCCATACGATAGGCGATTTAGCCTTTGAATGGGTTCTTGATGCTATTGAAAAATATCCATTGCAAATGATGGGACATGATCGTTTCATCCATACCCCATTACTTCGGAAAGAACTAGTTGATAGGGCCAAACGTTTACCTGTTGTTTTTGATATTCAACCAAGATTTTTGGCTTCGGATTTTCCGTGGGTCCTTGATCGGATTGGTGATGGTCCTATTGATTATGTATATGCATGGAAGTCATTACTCAACGAAGGAATCCGTTGTGCAGGAGGCTCGGATGCCCCGATAGAACCGGCAGATCCTCTTCTTGGTCTTCATGCAGCAGTAACCCGGACAATCCCCGATGATCCTGATAAAATTGTATACGGAGAAGCGGAAAAGTTATCAATGTTTGAGGCTGTATCGCTATTTACATCTGGCAGTGCCTATGCGGGATTGCAAGGCGATCGACGTGGTATGATCCGTGAAGGATATGATGCGGACTTTACTATATTAGATAAAGATATTTTTCATATTGATCCTGATCAATTACTTGATACAAAAGTACTTATGACCGTAGTTAATGGGGAAATGGTGTATACAAGCAAATGACCTGTTTTTCGTCAATCTTTTGAAGTTTATCCGTTCTTGAAGTTTAAGATTGTACAATTGAATACAAAATGTTTAGTAAAGATGACCTCATCTTTGACAGGGTGGAGGTCGCTGGTTCGAGCCCAGTCGGAATCATCCACTTAGGAAGCTTGAAGTCCTTGTGCATCAAGGGTTTCAAGCTTTTTCGTTTTATTAGCAATTGTGTTAAAATCTCTGTGATTTAAAAACTTGCACAAAACTTGCACCTTTAGCCAACTAAAGGATTTTAACTCTGTTTTAGCAGGGCATTTTCAAATTTCTCGGCCGCTTGCTCTTGTAAATCATCGCTGACATGTGAGTATAAATCTAAAGTTATACCTTATACCGACGCGGGAATGTCCCAATCGCTCGTTAACCACTTTTGGATTTTCGCCTTGCTGCATTAAGATGGTTGCATATGTATTTTGCAAATCATGGAAGCTTATACTGGTACATTTGCTTCTTTGATCAAGCGATAAAATTTTCGTAACACGTTTCGTGGATTAAGAGGTTTTCCGTCATCAGTGCAGACAATTAAATTGTTATCTTGGTATTGAACACCCGAATTCTCCTTCTGAAATTCTTGTTTTTGTTTATGTTTTTTTAATACATCTACAACATGAGGAATTAGCGATCCTAAAAAAGGCGCTAGGCATCTTCACAAGAAACCAGAAGTAATTTACGCGTTCATTTTTCAACACCGAAACGAATTTCTTTTTGTGAAGATGTGTCAAGTGCTCGGTGTTTCCAAAAGTGGGTATTACGATTGGCTCAAGCGCGCGAAAAGTAAACAGAAAGAACGAAAAGAACAACTAACTCAATAGATTCGAAATGAGCATCTAAAGTCCCGTAAGATTTACGGAAGCCCAAAAATTACGCAAGAACTACACAAACAAGGGATTCGTGTGTCTTAAAAGACGGTCGCTCGCATCATGAGCGAAGAAGGATTGAGATCCATTACCGTCCGTAAATTCAAAGCCACTACGAACAGCAATCATCCTTACAACGTATATGACAATCTATTGAAACAAAACTTCCAAGCAACGGCTTCGAATGAAGTATGGATGGCGGATATTACGTACATTCCTACCGACGAAGGTTGGTTGTATTTAGCGGGCATCATGGATTTATATACTCGCAAGATTGTAGGATGGCATATCGATACACGAATGACGAAAGAGTTAGTCATCAAAGCGTTACAACGAGCGTTAAACAACGAGAAACCAACAGGGAGAGTCCTTCATCACTCGGATCGTGGGAGCCATATGCTTCGAATGACTATCAACAGCTCTTACAGGAACATCATTTTCAAGTGAGCATGTCGAGACGTGGTAACTGTTACGACAATGCTTGTATCGAGTGATTTCATAGCCTCATCAAGAAAGAGTGTATTTATCTGAATCGATTCCGCACGCGAAAAGAAGCGAAACAAGCCATTTTTGAGTACATCGAATGTTTCTACAACCGTAAAAGAAGTCATTCCGCCCTTGGCTATGTATCGCCATGTGAATTGGAGGCTGCTTACTACGCTAATCAGAGAAAAGCAGCTGCCTAAGTTCAGCTATTTCTCTCTGTTTAATGTGTCCCTTTTCTTGACATAACACCATTATTCTTGTTTTAATGCATACCTTTCACCTTGAAATACGTATGCATGGAAAAATTGAAATTGTACATTCTTATACAATCATCATTGTACATTCTTAAACTAGCAGCATTTATACTATTCGTTATAATTCCAGATCTATAGTTACACAAACATAATCTTTCTATGGATTAATTTTTTTTCAAATTTTGACTTAGGGCAAATGAAGTTTTTTAAACTCCTAGTAAAATGAAATTAACATGACAAAGAAAAATTTAGTAAGGAAGAAAGAAACAAATATATCTAAACAATTAAGGTTGAACGAAGTTAGGGAAAAACATTTTCCAACCTTGGAGCATGGGTTCATGGTAAACACGAGGAATTTTATCAACTATTTGACATAATCAATGCAAAAGTAAAAAGTTGGATCGGCAAGACCTGAATTAGAGATGGAATTTGCCAAGTTGCATAAAGTTACAGATCACTATACAGTTCCAATTGGTGAATGTCAAAGTTATGAAACAGTGTACAAGATGTTATTTATGCTTAATCGGGAGTAATTGTAATTTAGCAGAGAGGTGGTGAAAACATGCAAAGATTTATATTAAGTAAGAAACATTTTATAACATTACTTAGCGGAATATTAATTGTAATTGCATTTATAAGCAAACTAAGTTTTGGAAATGTAGATGTATTTCACTGGGCTTTGATTTTCGCTTCCGTATTAGGGGTTGCACCTATTGCGATTCAAGCGTATCAAGCTTTAAAAGTAAAAGTTGTTAGTATTGATGTTTTAGTTACTATCGCAGTTACCGGGGCATTTTTAATTAAAAACTTTGAAGAATCAGCTATTGTTACATTCTTATTCTTATTTGGAGCTTTCCTTGAACAACGCACATTGAATAAAACACGTTCAGCAATTAAAGAATTAACTGAAATAGCACCACAAAGAGCTTTAAAATTGATGGAAAATGGCAAATTTAAAGAAGTGGAAATAGATGAAGTAGACGTAGGCGATATTTTACTTGTCAAAACTGGGGCCAGGGTACCTGTTGATGGTACAGTTTTAACAGGAGAAGGTTATATTAATGAAGCCAGCATTACCGGAGAATCTGTTCCAGTGAGTAAAAAGAAAGATGCTCAAGTATATGCCGGAACTATATTAGAAAATGGTACGATTCAAATTGTTGCTGATCGCGTTGGCGAAGATACTACTTTTGGTAAAATTATTGAGTTGGTTGAAGAAGCACAAGATTCAAAATCAGAAACTGAACGTTTCATTGATAGATTCTCAAAGTATTATACTCCGGCCGTTTTAGTTTTTGGGATTATTGTATGGCTTGTTACCCGAGACATTGAACTGGCAATTACAATATTAGTTCTAGGGTGCCCAGGGGCTTTGGTTATCGGTGTACCAGTATCTAACGTTGCAGGAATTGGGAATGGAGCACGAAATGGTGTCCTTTTAAAAGCTAGCGAAGTCATCAACGATTTTAGTAAAGTTGATGCAGTAGTATTTGACAAAACAGGCACCTTAACAATAGGAAACCCTAAAGTAGTAGATATAGAATTCTATGGTAACGACATTGACGAAGTATTATCTTACCTTGCAAGTGTTGAAAGGGAATCAGACCATCCGTTAGCTAAAGCAGTTGTAGAATATATTGGAAGTACTAAGCTCCATACTGTTAAAAATACAGAAGTTGTCAAAGGTGGCGGAATCATCGCACAAGTAGACGGCCATAGAGTCGTAGTTGGTAATGTCGCCCTGATGGAACAAGAAAAAGTTCCTTTAAATGAAAAAGTTCGTGAAGATATTGCTCAATTTGAACAAAAAGGCAACTCACTTGTCCTAACATCAGTTGATGGTGAATTAAAAGTATTAATGGGAATTCGTGATCAAATTCGTCCAGGTGTAAAAGAGGATCTTCAAAAGCTAAAAAGTTTAGGTGTTAAAAGTCTAGTAGTTCTTTCAGGAGATAACCAAGGAACAGTTGATTTAGTAGCACGCGAGCTAGGATTGACAGAAGCACATGGACACATGTTGCCAGAAGATAAATCAGCTTATATTGCAAAGTTGCAAGCTGAAGGTCAGATTGTTGCATTTGTCGGAGATGGAGTAAATGATAGTCCATCACTTGCTATTGCGAATATCGGCATTGCTATGGGAAGTGGTACAGACGTAGCTATTGAAACTTCAGATGTGGTTTTAATGAATTCAGACTTCAGCCGCTTGCCCCATGCATTAGGTCTAACTAAAGCAATGGCCAATAACATGCGTCAAAATATTGTTATCGCAGTCGGAGTTGTATTAGTACTACTTGCCAGCGTATTTTTCAGCGAATGGATGAACATGTCGATTGGTATGTTGGTACACGAAGCTAGTATCTTAGTTGTAATATTAAATGGTATGAGACTCCTTCGGTACAAATTAAGTGATTGATTAAGCTCAGCCAAATAAAAATGGCTCTTACGCATATTTGGTGAAATAGCGATTTTTTAAGTAAAGTTTTTGAAAAATTGTTCGTCTTCTGCTATTGATATGAGACTAAATTGTCGGTGAATGTCACTCGTTCTTTTCTCTATTACGAACATATTTTCAGTGAACATCCCAAAAACGTAAAAACTTAAAAAAATGGGTTAAAAGGAGAGATAAACAATGCAAAAAGCAATTATTCAATTAGAAACATTAACTTGTCCATCATGCATACAAAAAATTGAGAACGCAGTAAAATCTTTGGAGGGTGTAGATAAGGAAAGTGTTAATGTTTTATTTAACTCAAGCAAAGTAAAATTAAACTTTGACGAAGAAAAACTTTCTATAGAAACGGTCGAAAGCGCCATCACTGCACTGGGATATGAAGTTAAAAAATCTCAAGTGAGGCTCAAATAAGAATTAAGGCACCCTACGTGAAATATCGTAGAGTGCCTTCTCCTTGGATGGTATAATAAATAACCCTAGTTGATGTCGAAAATCAAAGAGATCTAGATAATGGAGGGATATTCAATGGACTGCCACTACCATTCAAAGGATCATTCAAATTGCATAGAGCTAGTTCCGATCTTCAGTAGTTTAACCAAAGAAGAAATGATAGAAGTTGCCGCCATTACAAGGAGTAAAACTTTTCAGAAGAATGAAAGGATTTACAGTGCCGGCAATAAAGGGGGCAAGCTTTATGTTATCCGTTCAGGGAGAGTTAGGATCTCCAGACTTAACGCCAATGGTAAAGAGCAGGTCATTCGAGTGATTGGCCCCGGTGAATTTATGGGGGAGCTTTCCCTTTTTAGCCCTTTGTCTTTGACAGAGAATGCAGTGGCTTTGGAACCTACAACGATGTGCATAATTGAAGGGGAAAAGCTAAAAAAGCTTATGAAGAAGTACACATCCATTGCCTTTAAAGTATTGGAAGAGTTGAGCCAACGGTTGGAAAGAGCAGAAAGTCTTATTGAAACAATCAACCTTAATACAGTAGAACAAAGATTGGCCCGTGTACTATTAGATATGTCCACAGGTAATAAAGTGGTACACCTGAATATGACCAAAGGGGATTTTGCTTCTCTATTGGGTATGAGCCAAGAAACTTTAAGCAGAAAGCTGACGGCATTTCAAGAGGAAGGACTTATTGAGGTTAAAGGTCATCGGAAAATCATTGTTTTAGATAGAGATGGATTAGAACGAATTATCTTAAACTGACCGATATCCATTGTTCTATCATGGTATCATTTGAGCAATATTTTTCCGCGACGCCAAAATTAGAATAAATGTTTATCATGTTTCCGGGAACGGAATATTTATTCTATCCACTTCATCCATGTGTAATTAGTAAACAAAAATAGCACTGGAAATAAAAATATCAGTGCTATCTTTTGCATCTTAAATCACTAAGGTGAACCACATACTATACACCGAAGAAAAATCTGCACAAAACTTGCACAAAATCTGCACAAGAGGCACTTTAACAAAATTAATTTATTTAATTTTTATTAATTCTCTTAAACAGAAAAACCTTGAAATATCGCGTATTTTCAAGATGCATTTTAATTCGATTTAACTCATTTTACGTATTTAACTCACTTGTTTTTCCCCTTTCTATTTTGATTAGGTGGAGGTCTTTTTTTGGATAATTTTTTTCATCAGCCATTTAGCACAGGTTTATTTCCTTTCTAATTTGCCGATAATGGTAGGTTGAAAGGTTGTGTCAACGTGATATTGTTCAAAATTATTGCCTGGATTTTAATTGTTCTATTCCTTTTCATTTTCATCAGCCTTTTTACGAAATTAACCATTGATTTAACTTATAAATTTGACCCAAATGATCAAAGATTGGTGATCTTAATTAAAGCACTATTTGGGCTCATTCGCATTCGCATGGATATACCAGAACTAAACGATACAAATACTGAAAAACAGAAAAGTGAAAAGCCCGATCCATCGTTAGACAAAAACTTTACAGATATCGATTCCATTGATGAAGATGAAGCGTTAAAAGCGTATCGGCCAATTAAATATTGGATGAAAAATATAAACGAACTATATAAAGTTGTGAAGAAAAGTTTAAAAAAGGTACGAATTACGCAGTTAGTATGGAAATCGGCCATTGGTACAGGTGATGCCGCAACTACTGGTATTATAAGTGGCGTAGGATGGGGCTTTAAAGGAACCGTCATTGGAATGCTCAGTTATTACTTTTCATTAAAAGTTCAGCCACAACTGGAAATCAGACCGATATTTAATCGGAAAATTTCAAATACATATGTTAAATGTATTTTTCAAGTTCGAGCAGGGCAAGCTATTCTAGCAGGCTTAAAAATATTCAAACTCTGGAAGAAAATGAAATCTCTGAGGCAATTAACAGAAAACAGGAAAGTACATGAGCAAGCAGGAGATCAATTAGTATAACGAGGAGTGATTTGACATGTCTGAGCATCCAATTCACGGTTTAATGACAACTGCAATGGAAAATTTAAAAGAAATGATTGATGTAAATACAATTATTGGTGATCCAGTAGAAACACCAGATGGTAGTGTCGTATTAACCGTATCCAAAGTTGGATTTGGTTTTGCTGCTGGAGGATCAGAGTTTTCCATAGACAATGCAGAACAAGATTTACCATTTGGTGGCGGTAGTGGAGGCGGTGTCTCAATTACACCGATTGCTTTTTTAATTGTTAATGATAAAGGAGTAAAATTACACCATATTGATCAAGGCACACATTTAGTTGAAAAATTAATGGATACTGCACCAGATACGCTAGAAAAAGTAAAGCAAATGCTTAATAAACGTAACCATGAGAAAGGAAAAGATCATCATCATTCAGAAACAAGGGATAGACCAGAATATAATATATAACGAATATATCCGGTGCTTGTTGCATCGGTCTTTTTTTAATTATAATTTACCATATTTTAGAAATATGAGTGCCTAGCATGATTTTTAATAAATTTTAGTTCAATTCTTTGCATTTCTATATTTAATTTCGGTATTATGAACAATATATGGATTAAAATTATAGGAGGAGTTTCCATGACTCAAGTTACCTTTGGTGGAAAACCAGTTACATTAGTTGAGAACGAAGTAAATGTTGGCGATCAAGCCCCAGCTTTTACTGTAGTGGATCAAAATTTAAATGATGTTACCTTTGATGATTTTACAGGACAAGTGACGTTAATCAGTGTGATTCCGTCCGTTGATACCGGGGTTTGTGATGCTCAAACTCGTCGTTTCAATGAAGAAGCGGCAAAACTAGACGGGGTTCGGGTAATCACGATTAGTGCGGATTTACCGTTTGCCCAAAGCCGTTGGTGTGCGGCAGCAGGAATTGAGCATTTACAAGTTGTTTCCGACCATCGTGATCTATCCTTTGGCAATACATATGGGGTACATATGAAAGAATTGCGTTTACTTGCACGTTCCATTTTTGTTATTGATCGTTCTGGAAAAGTGACATATAAAGAAATTGTTCCTGAAGTATCTTCACATCCGAATTATGAAAAAGCGATTGAAGCGGCAAAATCTGCAAAATAAATTTTACGACTACAATCAATTGATTTAATAAGAATGGGGCTTTCCAACTTTACAAATCCATGGAATTGGATTGAAAAAGTATATGGAAAACGGCCCCATTATTTTATTTGTTATTTCTTTATAAAACAGTTAAAATAGGTAAGCAATGTATATATTCGAGTTTTAAAGGAAAGTTAGGAGGTTCCACAATTGAAGCAAACCCCTGTGGAAGAGTTATTTCATGTATTTGATGAAACGGCAAATTTGTTAGTTAATGAGTTAAATTGTACATATTTAGAGGCGTTAGCGGAAACCGGTGAAAATATTTTTCATAATCAAGTTTTGCAAGATGAAGTAAGTGAAATGACGAAAAAGCGTCTCGACAAATATTATTTTGAATTAAGTAAGGAATCCCATGCAAAAGAGGACGTTCGAAGAGCTTTTCAGTTGGCGATTTTAAAAGGTATGCGTCAAAATGTACAACCCAATCATCAAATGACGCCAGATTCTATCGGCATGCTTGTTAGTTACATTTTAAGTAAATTTATGGCTGATAAAAAAGCTTTTACGTTACTTGATCCAGCAATTGGAACAGCTAATCTTGTAACAACGATCATGAATTACATGTTTGATCACAAGATCCATGCCTATGGCGTAGAAATTGATGATCTGTTAATTCAACTTGCTTATGTAAGTGCAAATCTACAAGAACATACCATTGAATTACATAATCAAGATAGTTTTGAGGAGTTGTTCATTGATCCAGTAGATGTGGTTGTCAGTGATCTACCAGTCGGATATTATCCAAACGATGAACGTGCCCGTAACTTTAAATTGATGGCAGATCAAGGCCATTCATATGCCCACCATTTATTTATAGAGCAAAGTACCCGCTATACAAAAGAGGGCGGATTTTTATTTTTCATTGTTCCAAATAATCTTTTTGAAACCCCCGAAGCTCCAAAACTGCAAAATTATATTAAAGAACATTTACATATGCAGGCTTTATTACGTTTACCAGAGTCAATGTTTAAAAACAAAAATGCAGCGAAAAGTATTTTAGTTTTACAAAAACAAAAAGAAGGGTTAAAACCGCCAAAAGAAGTATTGTTAGCTGATCTTCCATCCTTAGCGAATAAAGAACAAATGAAACAGATCTTGGCAAAAATGGAATTATGGTTTAAAGAAAATAAATCAAATCATTAATCAAATTTTTATAAATGAAGTAGAGGAATCGGTAAAAAGGTTCCTCTATTTTAATTTTACAATTATTTGAATTTAATTATTTTGAGGAAATGAAGAGAAAATGTACAAATTGAGCTTGATAATTTGTAATATCAGTGGTTAAATGAAGGATGGTGGACATTGCTTAAAACTTCACATAATATTCTTTTTTTGGTTTTTGAACATACTAAGAGAAAATATGAATGTAAGGAGCGAAACTGATGACAAACATTTTAGCGATAAATGCTGGTAGTTCATCATTAAAATTCCAACTAATCGAAATGCCTCAAGAAACCGTTGTTACAAAAGGACTTGTAGAACGGATTGGTTTAAATGACGGAATTTTTTCCATTTCTGTTAATGGGGAAAAAGTTACTTTAACTCAAGATATTCCTGACCATGGTGTAGCAGTTCAATTATTATTAGATCAATTGATTAATCAAGGAATTATTAAGTCCTTCGATGAAATTGATGGGGTTGGTCACCGTGTTGTTCATGGTGGAGAATCCTTTAGTGACTCTGTTTTAATTACACCAGAAGTATTAAAAGAAATTGAAAATGTTTCTGAATTAGCACCACTACATAATCCTGCAAACGTAACAGGAATTAAAGCATTCCAAGAAATTTTACCAAATGTACCACATGTAGCTGTGTTTGATACTGCATTCCATCAAACAATGCCTGAAAGTTCTTATCTATACAGCTTGCCATATGAATACTATGAAAAATATGGTATCCGTAAATACGGTTTCCATGGTACAAGCCATAAATATGTAACTCAAAAAGCAGCAGAAATGCTGGGAAAACCTCTTGAGGAATTACGTTTAATTTCATGTCACTTAGGTAACGGAGCAAGTATCGCAGCGGTTCAAGGCGGTAAATCGATTGATACATCAATGGGATTCACACCATTAGCAGGTTTAACAATGGGAACTCGTTCTGGTGACGTTGATCCGGCTTTAATCCCTTATATTATGGAGAAAACTGGACAATCTGCAGAGGAAGTCATTAACGTCTTTAATAAGAAGAGCGGTATGTTAGGTATAACTGGATTCTCTAGTGACCTGCGTGATATTGAAGAAGCAGCTAAAGAAGGAAATGATCGTGCAGAACTTGCATTACAAGTATTTGCAAACCATATCCATAAATATATCGGTTCCTATGCAGCTCGTATGAACGGTGTTGACGCAATTATCTTTACTGCTGGTATCGGTGAAAATAGTTCAACAATCCGTGAACGTGTATTAACTGGATTAGAGTTCATGGGTGTATATTGGGATAAAGACTTAAACGAACAACGTGGTGAAGAACGTTTCCTAAGTTACCCATTCTCCCCGGTTAAAGTAATGGTAATTCCAACAAATGAAGAAGTCATGATTGCACGGGATACCATTCGTCTTGGAAATATGTAAGCTATAGTGTATTAATGTGTAATCATTAAATAATCTTATACTTTGGTATCTAACTATAAGACCTTTTTTCTATGTGTTTGATTACATGGAAATAAGGTCTTTTTTGTTTAGGGCAGATAAAATGGACTCATCAAGTGAATGAAGGGAGAAAATGGTGAGGCATTGTGAAAAAAGTGTGTTCATGGGGTGGATGAAGGGAGAAAATGGTGAGGCATTGTGAAAAAAGTGTGTTCATGGGGTGGATGAAGGGAGAAAATGGTGAGGCATTGTGAAAAAA
>SMEK01000053.1_pt1 | contig 52319 bp, 52 predicted proteins | sample 2456371 | NCBI WGS metagenome assembly SMEK01 (sample SAMN10132590, study PRJNA489261) | soil metagenome | isolation source: day1 antibiotic-loamy sand soil ammended with composted manure from dairy... | place: USA | collected 2015-04-01
AGGCAGCGCGGAGCGGTTGAGGATAACGCTGGCCGTCGCAGGCTTTTCCGAATCCGACCTGGAGGTCACCACCGAGGAAAACCAATTGGTGGTTCGGGGCCGCCAGAACGACGATACGGAGCGCGAGTACCTCCATCGGGGCATAGCCGCGCGGCAGTTTCAGCGTTGTTTCGTGCTGGCGGATGGAATGCGCGTAATCGGCGCGGAACTGAAAAACGGACTGTTGTCGATCGACCTGGACAGACCCGAGGCCGAGCGGCTGGTACGGAAAATAAACATATCGGTGAAAGACTGATCCCTGCCGATGGCTCTTGCGTGGAACGGCTCACGGGGCGTTCCACTGAAAGGAGGCTGAAATGACCAGAACCGGAGAAAGACCGATCATGACCAGCGGCGAACTCGCCAATCTCGGCGAAGGTTCGGTCGCTTATCTCAGGAAAGTGTCAAGCGACGAACTGCGCGGGCGCTTCCCCGGCCTTGCCGAGATCGCCCCTGGGCTGGAATTATGGGCCCTGTTCGGCGCCAGTGGCCAGCCGATCCTGCTTTCGGACGCCCGAGACCGGGCCTTGGCCGGTGCTCTGGAGAACGACCTGATTACCGTCGCCCTCCACTAACGTGAATTCTCGCCGGGCCACGCCGGCCACGCCGGCGCGGTTCCGGTGCCGCAATCGCTTTGTTCCGGCCGACAGGTAGGGCTGAGGTCGATTCCGCCAGCCCACCGGTCTTCTCATTCGACGGGAATGCTCGCGGCCGCTCGCTCCAGGGGCGTGGCATCTTCCCCGAAGGCGCGGGTAGCGCGCGCAGCCGCCTGCAGCAACGGCTTCACCATGGCATGCAGAAATTCGGCATTTACCCGGGATCGCGGGCCCGCCAGGGTGAGAGCGCCCAGGATCCCGCCCCCGGGGCCGAAAACGGGCGCAGAAATGCCCGCGGTCTCCGGATCCCTGTCGCCAAGAGCCACGAAATGGAACTTGTTCCGGATAGTTTCGTAGGGCTCCCCCGCCTCCCCGGAAAAGGCCAGAAGCACGCGACCACCCGAACCAACACCAAGTGGAAGCACGTCTCCTTCACGCACCGTATAACGGATGGGGTGCTTGGATTCGATCCGGTACAGGCAGGTGCGCAGTTCGCCGGCACGGACATAGAAGGCGACGCTTTCCTGGCTGAAATCGGCCAGATCACGCATTACCGGCAGAAGAATATCGGACGCCACCACTGAACGCTGGTAGAGCGCCCCCAGCCGGAACGCCCCCGGCCCGATGCGGTAGCGGCCATCCTCCAGCCGGTCCAGCAGGCGGGCGCGCAGGAGCGAACCTGCAAGCCTGAGGATCGTGCTCTTGTAGAGGCCGGTTCGCTGCGCGATCTCGGCAAGGGACAGCGACCGGTCCGCCGCCGTGAATGCGTTGAGCACAGCGATGGCGCGGTCCAGCGCCGCTACCCCCTCGCCTGGATCGGATTTGCGCCGGCCCCCTGGACGGTCGGGGGGATTCATTTCTTTTCCCAATCGTTGGAAAGCCTGTGTAAAGTGGTTGTGCCTCATGCGGGGCGTTCTGTCTAGCAGAATGACGTTTTGATTGACAGAACAATGCGGATTTGCATGACTTCGGACACGAGGGCGACGGCAAGTAGAGTTTTTTTGAAGACGCCGGATGCGGGGTCGAAATTGGAGGAACACCATGCTGAACAGACGTGAATTGCTGAAAAGCACTGCGGCCATCGGCGCCGCCGGCCTTGCTGCCGTCTATGCGGGCCCGGTCCTTGCACAGGACGCGCCGCAACTCGATCTCTTCGTGCCGGCAGCGCCTGGCGGCGGCTGGGACCAGACGGCCCGCGCCATGGATCAGGTCCTGCGCAAGGAGGGCCTCATTTCCGGCTCGCAGGTCACCAATGTCGGCGGCGCCGGCGGCACGGTGGGGTTGCCGCAGTTCATCAGCCGTTACAAGGGCAAGGGCAATGCCCTGATGGTCGGCGGCATGGTCATGGTAGGCGCCATCATTGCCAACAAATCAGCGACCAAGCTTGACCAGGTGACGCCCATCGCCCGCCTCACCGGCGAGTTCGAGGCGCTGGTGGTGCCTGCAGCCTCTCCGTTCCAGACGGTCCAGGACTTCGTCGCCGCGCTGAAGGAAGACCCGACCAAGGTGCCCGTTGCCGGTGGTTCGGCCGGAGGTTCCGACCACATCCTGTTCGGCCTCATCGCCAAGGCTGCGGGCGTCGATCCGACCAAGATCTCCTACGTGCCATTCGCGGGCGGCGGGGAGGCGCTGGCAGCGCTGCTCGGCAATCAGGTTGCCGCCGGAATCTCCGGTTACGGCGAGTTTGCCGAGCAGGTCAAGGTCGGCGCACTCAGGATCCTCGCCCTGTCGGCCGACGAGCGGCAGGAGGGCATAGACGCACCCACGCTCAAGGAGTCGGGCGTTGACATCGAGCTGTTCAACTGGCGCGGCGTGTTCGCGCCGCCGGACATTTCGGCCGAGGACAAGGCGGCCATGGTCAAGCTCATGGAAGACATGACCAAGAGCGCCGCTTGGGCCGAGGAGTGCAAGAACCGGCAGTGGACTTCAATTCCGCTCACCGGCGATGCCTATGAGGAATTCCTCAAGGAGGACATTGCCCGCATAGAGGAAATATTGAAGGACCTGGGCCTCGCCTGATGCCTTTGCAGGGGCGGCGCTTGCGCCGCCCCGAACTCCCGACATGCGTCGGCAAATATGGAACAGCGCCGTGCCGGGTGCACCGCCTTGGGGGACATGATGAGCACGCAAGACCAGGGTGAAGCCGCGCCGAGGCGCCCCGCCATACCCGAACTGTTGATTGGCCTGGGCATGCTGGCCGCTTCCGCGGTGGTTCTATGGCAGACGTTGGCCATCCCCGTATCGCCCCTCTATTCCAAGGTGGGACCTACTGTTTTCCCCTACATCACCGCGGCGGGAATGCTGGTGCTTTCCCTGCTTCTTCTCTTCGCCGCCCTTCGTGGCGGCTGGCAGCCGGAAGAGGAAAAGGCGACGCCGACCGACTGGTGGTCGATGTTTTTCGTCGTCGCCGGCCTGCTCGCCAATCTTTTCCTGATCCGACCGCTCGGCTTCACAGCCGCCTCCGTCATCATGTTCGTGCTGGTCTGCTACGGCTTCGGCAGCCGCCGCCCGCTGCGCGACATGATCACCGGGCTCATCCTGGCACTGTCGGCCTATTTCGGCTTCGCCAAGGTGCTGGGCGTCAATATCGGAGCCGGCTATGTCGAGAACCTGGTCAGCTCGGCAATCAGGTCCATCGGAGGGTGACCGATGGAAACGCTGACCTATCTCGCCCACGGCTTCACCATAGCCTTTTCGCCGACAAACCTCCTCTGGTGCCTGCTCGGTACCACGCTCGGCACCGCCATCGGCGTCCTGCCCGGCCTGGGACCCGCGCTGACCATCGCGCTCCTCCTGCCCATCACCTACCAGGTGGCGCCGGAGGCATCCTTCATCCTGTTTGCCGGCATTTACTATGGCGCGATGTATGGAGGCTCGACCACGTCGATCCTGCTCAATACGCCGGGCGAAAGCGCCACCATCGTCACTGCGCTGGAGGGCAATCGCATGGCCCGCTCCGGCCGCGGCGGCGCTGCACTTGCCACTGCGGCCATTGGCTCCTTCATGGCGGGTACGATCGGCACCCTGGGCATCGCCTTCCTGGCGCCTGTGGTGGTGAAATTCGCGCTCGCCTTCGGACCGGCGGAATATTTCTCGCTGATGGTTCTGGCATTCGTCACTGTTTCTGCGGTGCTCGGCTCTTCGGCGGTACGTGGGCTGTCCTCGCTCTTTATCGGCTTCGTCATCGGCATGATCGGCGTCGATCTTCAAACCGGGCAACCGCGCTTCACCTTCGGCGTGACCGAACTGCTTGACGGAGTTGACGTCATCATCGTCGCAGTCGGCCTCTTTGCAGTTGGCGAGACGCTCTACGTGGCCTCGCGCCGCTACGCCGGCAAGGATGAGATCGTGCCGCTCAAGGGCTCGCTCTACATGACGGCTCAGGAATGGGCCCGATCATGGAAGGCATGGATCAGGGGGGCGTTTATCGGCTTCCCGATCGGAGCGATGCCGGCCGGCGGCGCGGAAATCCCGACCTTCCTTTCCTATGCGCTGGAAAAACGGCTGTCCAAGCACAAGGAAGAATTTGGCACGGTGGGCGCCATCGAGGGCGTTGCCGGTCCGGAGGCCGCCAACAACGCTTCAGCGGCGGGCGTGCTCGTACCCATGCTCACGCTCGGCCTGCCGACATCGGCAACTGCAGCCATCATGCTTTCCGCCTTCCAGAGCTATGGCATCAACCCAGGGCCCCTGCTCCTGACCACCCAGGCCAACCTGGTCTGGGGCCTGATAGCGTCGCTGTTCATAGCCAACGTAATCCTGATCGTGCTCAACCTTCCGCTGATCGGCCTCTGGGTGAAGCTGCTGCGCATTCCCGCGCCACAGCTCTATGCCGGAATACTGGTGTTCGCTACGGTCGGCACCTATGGGATTTCGCAATCGCCGATCGACCTGCTCATCCTGTATCTGCTGGGCGCCATCGGCTTTCTTATGCGGCGCTTCGACTTCCCCACCGCACCCGCCATCATCGGCATGATCCTCGGGCCCCTGGCCGAACAGCAGTTCCGCCGGGCCATGACCATCGCCAACGGGGACTGGACTGTGTTCTACAAGCAGCCGCTGTCACTGACATTGCTGACCCTGGCCGCGATCGGGCTCATCGGCCCGCATGTCTGGAATTATGTGCAAAGCCGCCGGCTCAAGGGACAGAGGGCAGCGCCCGGCGACGCCTGAGGCAAAAAGCAGATGACGAACCTTCTCTCCGGCATCCGAGTGCTGGATCTGACCAATGTCCTGGCGGGCCCCTACTGCGCGTATCAGCTTGCATTGCTTGGCGCGGACGTCATCAAGGTCGAGTCGCCGCAGGGGGGCGATCTGGCGCGCCAGCTCGGCGCGTCGCCCGAACTCAACAAGGCGATGATGGGTGCCTCGTTCCTGGCGCAGAATGCCGGCAAACGCTCTGTGGTACTTGATCTCAAGAACGATGCCGACCGTGACCGCTTTCTTGATCTTGTGTCCAGTGCGGATGTTCTGGTCGAGAATTTCCGGCCCGGCGTGATGGACCGGCTCGGGCTTGGCTACGAAAAGCTGAAGGCCGTGCAGCCGAAGCTTGTCTACTGTGCAATTTCAGGGTTCGGCCAGACGGGGCCGATGCGCGACAATCCCGCCTATGACCAGATCATTCAGGGCCTTTCCGGCATCATGAGCATCACCGGTACGCCGGAAACTGCGCCGCTGCGGGTTGGCTATCCTGTCGCCGACACATTGGGAGGCCTGTTCGGCGCCTTCGCCATTTGTGCGGCGCTCGTTCGACAGAAGACGAGCGGCGAAGGCGCCTTCATCGATGTTTCGATGCTCGAATGCACGCTTTCAGCCCTCGGATGGCCCGTGTCCAACTATCTGACCGCCGGCGTCGAACCACGACCCATGGGCAACGAAAACATGACGGCCGCACCTTCCGGCACCTTTACCACCGCAGATGGCCTGCTCAACATTGCCGCCAACAAGCAGGAACAGTTCATTACGCTATGCGGCCTGATCGGCCGGCCCGAACTGGCCGAGGACCCTCGCTTCGCCGAGCGCGAGACGCGCAAGAAGAACCGCGCGGTCTTGAAGGCGCTGATCGAGGAAGCTTTGGCGCGAAAGACCGCCGCCGAATGGGAAAGGGAATTCAACCGGGCGGGCGTCCCGGCGGGACGGGTTCTGTCCATTCCCCAGGTGCTGGCCGAGGAACAGGTGCGCAGCCGGGCTCTGACAACCGAATTTGAGAATGTCCCCGGCATGAACCGACCCCTCACCGTGGTGCGCGGCGGCTTCCTCGTCAACGGCCAGCCGCCTCTGCCCGCGGCCCCTCCACCAGCGCTTGGCGAACACATGGAGGAAGTATTTGAAGAGCTGCCGAAACGCGCGGGAACGAGCCTATGAATGAGGTGAAAAAAACCGGCCGGGCTCGCGCAGAAGAATGCGATGATCTGGCTGATGCTGCGCGGCGAGTTGCCGCGAGACGAACAGGCCGAATTGCTGGGCATAGCCCTGGGAGCGGCCGTCGACCACGGACCCCAGGCGCCATCGATCGCAATCGCACGCATGGCCGCAACCTGCGGAGTCGGGATAAACGGCGCCATGGCCTCTGCCATCAACGTGCTGGGTGATGTGCATGGCGGCGCCGGCGAACAGGCGCTCGCCTTTTTCGGCGATATCGCCGTGGCGATGGACGGCGGTACAGCTATCGAAGATGCGGTTTCCGCGCAGTTGGACAGGTTTTTCGCCGAGACGAAAGGCTATGTGCCAGGCTTCGGCCACCGATTCCACCCAGTTGACCCGCGCGCGCCGAGACTTCTGGAAGTGACACGAGATTTCGCCGCACGCGGCGTTGTTGCAGGCCGTTTCGCGGATATTGCCGAGGCGGTCGAGTCCGGCATCGCTCGCAGGAAGGGAAAGCACATCCCTCTCAACATTGATGGCGCCACTGCTGTCATTTATGGCGAACTCGGCTTTCCACCGCCGCTTACGCGCGGGCTTTTCGTTCTGTCGCGTTCGGTGGGCATATTGGCGCATGCCTGGGAACAGACCGAACAAGGCGGACGCAACAAGGGACCATTGCCGCGCGAGTGGCTCTGGGCCTATACGGGCACGCCAGCTCGTCCCCTCACGGACCTGCCGGACTGACGACCTCTGCAGCCCAGGCTAGGGAATGTCTTCCGGCCTGCGGCCGGGACGGCTCCGATAGGGAGGTAACGACCAGCCGAAGCGCAACGCACCGCCGCGTACCGCAAAGGCGGCGGCAAAACCCGTAATGCTCGATACCGGCGACGGCAGCCCCGCCAAGGTTCCGCCGGTGTAGAGGACGGCGCCGGCAAGAGCGGCACTGACATAGATTTCGGGCCGTAGCAGTACCGACGGCTCGCCCGCCAGCAGGTCGCGCAATATGCCGCCAAAGGTCGCCGTCATCATGCCCATCACGATCGCCAGCACCGGCGAACCGGTGATCGCAAGGGCCTTCTCCGCGCCCATTACGCAAAAGGCGGCTACGCCGATGGCGTCGAGCCAAAGCAGCAGACGGTAACGCGACTCGATCCGTGGCGAAGCAAAGAATACCACGACCGCAACAGCCGCACAGATCAGCACATAATCACGGTTCCCGACCCAGAAGACAGGGACGGCGAGAATGAGGTCGCGAAGCGTGCCGCCGCCCACGCCCGTCACCCCCGCGAGGAAGAGAAAGCCGATAATGTCCAGTTCCTTGCGGGAAGCGGCCAGCGCACCGGTGGCCGCGAAAACGGCGACGCCTGCGTAGTCGAGGGCGGTAACGAAGTTCATGCGTGCGCCGGTACCCCGTGCCAGGACGATGGCAGGCCAGTTGGGGCTGCCAGGCTGCTTTCGTCAAGCGCCAACGATGGTTGTCCGCGATCGCAGGGGCTTGCTACCGGCCTGCGGGTGCGACGCTCAACCGTGCGCCCTACGCATCGTTCGCTGGCTCCCCGACAGACTCTTCGGCCGCCTGGTCCGACTTGACCGGCGCGTCCTGCCTGGGCCCGCCCTTGGAGACGCCGACCATGGCCGGGCGCAGGACTCGCTCGCCGATCGAATAACCCGGCTGGACGACCTCGATCACCATGCCCGCCGGGACATCGGCATTGGGCACTTCGAACATGGCCTGATGGAAATTCGGGTCGAATTTTTGGCCCTTGGGATCGAGTTTCTTCACGCCATGCCGCTCCAGCGCCGCAAGCATGGAGCGCTCGGTGATCTCGACGCCTTCGATAAGCGCCTTGAAACCAGCATCGTCCGAAGCCTTGGCCTCGGCCGGGATGGCATCGAGCGCACGGCGCAGGTCATCCGCGACCAGAAGCATGTCGCGCGCAAAATTGGTTATGCCGTAGGCGCGGGCATCCTGAATGTCGCGAGCGGTGCGACGGCGCAGGTTTTCCATGTCTGCGGCCGCGCGCAGCGCCTTGTCCTTCAGTTCCTCGTTTTCCTTGAGAAGCCGGACCAGCGCCTCGTAGTCGCCTTCAACAGCCCCTTCGGCGCGCTCGCTTTCGGCTTCCTTCGCCTCGTTCTGGTCGGGCGCGTGTTCGTCCTTTAAATCATCGCTCATCGCGTCTTCCCGTCACCACGGTTGATCTGGAGTTGAGCCCGATATCGAGGTTCGCAGTGCAAAAATCAAGGCCGCGGCCCACACGGCAGCGATGGGCTGTGTTTACGGTTTAATTCAAATTTTACCGTAATGGACGCTTGCACTTGCGACAATTGTGCAATGCGGGAACCATTGCGGGATCGGGGGAGTTTCGCAACCGACTGAATGGAACCCGAAGCAATGGCCCAGAAAACAGCGGAAAGGCAGAGGCGTGTGGCCTCGAATCTCCGCCGTCATATCGGCGAAAGGTCGACCGCTCGTTTCCTGCAAACCTTGCCGGCCTTCAAGGTGGTGGAAGAAATGCCCCGCCACCTCAAGTTCCTTCTTGAGAAACTTGAGGCTGCGGAAAAGGGGCACACCAAGGTTTCCCGCTAGGCTGGTGGCTTTGCTTGCTGGCCACCAGCCCTACGCAGGCTTTAAGCGGCTTGGCGCTCGTGGCGCATTAGCGTCTCCCCATGGCGGATTTCAGTGCCGAGCACCTTCAGGCATTCCTGCATGAATGCTGCCAGTCCTGGCCACCCCTTGGCCGATACCAGGTTGCCGTCTACATGCGCGCCGTCCGGCGGAACATCGATATATTTTCCGCCCGCCAGCGTAACCTCGGGTTCGCAATATTGCAGGGCGGCCACCTCACGGCCGCGCACTACGCCATCCACCGCAATGAGGATCTGCACTCCGTGGCAGATGGTGAAAATCGGTTTGCCGGTCTCATGGAAGTGCTGCACGATTGCCTGGACGCCCTTGTCGATGCGGATATATTCCGGTCCACGCCCGCCGGCGCAATAGACCGCATCATATTCCTCCGGCCGGACCTCCGAGAAGGTCTTGTTCAAATAATAGTCGTGGCCGAGTTTTTCCGTGTAGGTCTGGTGGCCTTCAAAGTCGTGCAAGGAGGTCTTGATGACGTCTCCTGCCTTCTTGCCGGGACACACGACATGAACGGTGTGACCGACCGCATGCATCGCCTTTTCGAAGACGAAGATTTCATATTCCTCGCTGAACTCGCCCACCAGCATGAGAATTTTCTTGCCGGCCATCTTATCCTCCCTGAAACCGGATTTATTCGTCTCTCGAAATAATTCGAGAAATCCTATTCCGGTTTTTTCAAAGCGTCAAATCTGGCCTTACCAGTTTACAGGCTAAGACACATCTCACGTCGGAAAACGGTCAAATATTTACCAACTGCCTCCATTTTTGGTCCAGCCAGCATGGAACCGAAACCGCGCACGGCCGGACAAGCATGACCGTGCGCCGGCGAAGGGCGATCAGATCGCAGGCAGGCGCCGCCAGGAATATTTGCCGGCCCTGGCCGCCGGCCTTGCGGCGGGCTGGTTGTATACGGGCAGGTCATCGATGCGGCCTTCTTCCAGCCGTCGCAGCAAGACCGGATGCGACACTTCAAACTGATCGAAGCCGACGCGCAGCATGTGCGACAACTGGTCGACCAGAACCTGGCCAGTGGCGCGGATGGCGCCTGCATAGCGATAGCGGCTGCGCAGCAACTCGGCCTTGGAGAAGGAGCGGCCGTCATTGAAAGCGGGAAAAGACAGCGCGACAAGGGGAATGTCGCCAAGGATGTCGGCGATCGCGTCAAGCCGCTCGCCCGGCTGCAGGTGAATGCCCAACCTGTCCTTCATGGAAGCGCGCAAGTGCGGGTCGAGATCAAGGAATATCTGCATTGGCAAGATGACGCCGAAGCCGCCCGGCAGCTCGTCGATGCTCTCTGCGTGAATCCAGTTATCCTCGCGGAAACCTTGCGGGGTCCACAGCCGGTAGGACGGCGTTTCTGTTTGTGGCTTTGTATCGGTCATGCGAGAAAGCATATGGCAACTTCACAGGGTTCGGAAAAAATACACGATCGCGCGACATCAGGAGGTGCTGGAAAGCGAAGCCTCCAGGCCGGCAAGATGGATGCCGCACTCAGTCTTGGTCTTTCCTTCCCAACGGCCGCCACGGGCATCTTCTCCAGGCTGCACCGGCTTCGTGCAGGGGAAACAGCCGATCGACAGATAGCCATAGGCAACCAGCGGGTTCTCGCGCAGCCTGTGCGCGCGCATATATTCCGCCTGGTCGGCCGTCGTCCAATGGGCGAGCGGGTTAATGCGTATGCGAGGGCCGACCGCCTCGAACACTGGCAGGGTCGCGCGTGTCGCCGCCTGAAAACGCTTGCGGCCGGTAAACCACGCCCGGAATGGTGCAACGCCACGAGCCATCGGTTCGACCTTGCGTATCTCGCAGCAGGCGTCTGCATCCGTCTCATGCAGGTTCCCGGCAGGATCGATGCGGGCAAGTGCGGCCTCGTCCGGTGTAACGACCCGGACATCCGTCAGGCCGAAGTCGGCGATCAGCGCGTCGCGATAGTCCAGCGTCTCCGAAAAATGCTTGCCGGTATCGAGGAAGATAACCGGCAGGTGCCTGTCGACCTCGGCAATCATATGGAGCAGAATCGCCGAATCCGCGCCGAATGAGGAGACGGCCGCAATGCCGCCGGGAAACAGTTCCCCTGCCGCAAGCGCCACGATCTCCCGCGCAGGCCGGCCGCCATAGTGGCTGTCGAGGCGCTCTGCATCGGCCGATAAGGCGGGGTTGGCCGAAACTATGCGCTCAAGCGGCCTTGGCTTCGGCTCCATAGAGCGCCTCCTTGAACGGCGCGGGTCCAACCCGGCGATAGGTGTCGAGAAAGCGTTCGGACCGGTCCGTGCGTTGGGCCAGGTAGGTTTCGACGATGGTTTCGATCGCGTCCACGATCTCGTCGGGGCCGAAACCCCGGCCGATGATCTCGCCGAGCGCGGCATTCTCGTCGGCGGCACCGCCAAGCGTCACCTGGTAAAGTTCCGCTCCCTTCTTCTCCACACCGAGAATGCCGATATGGCCGACATGGTGGAATCGAACGCGCATTGGCCAGCGTGCAATAGTCGAGCCCGGGGCAGGCAATGATGTCGGTGATGAGATCGATATTGGCCTCGGCGAGCCCGATCTCCACCAGGCCGTCATAGACCTTCTTCAGGTCTGCCCGCGCGACGTGGGGCAGCACAAGATTCTGCTCGTGACTGACGCGGATTTCGTCGAACGCATATTTCTCGGCGAGATCGGCTACGGCCTCCATCTGGCTGTCGGACATGTCGCCGGGTGTTTCCCCGATGGTCTTGAGCGACACGGTCACCGAGGCGTAATCCGGGTGGCGATGGGTCGTCACGTTCCGGTTGAGCCACTCCGAAAAATCCCTTGAGTCGAGCCGGGCGAGGCGCACCACCTCGTCGCCCTCTGGCCGGTCGGGCAGGACCGGCGGCGTGAAATAGGCATTGATGGCATCAATGTCGGCCTGGGGCAGCTTCAATTCGCTGTCCTTGAGCGCTTCCCATTCAGCCTCGACCTGGCGGGCGAATTCGTCCGCGCCCAGATCGTTGACGAGGATCTTGATGCGCGCCTTCCACTTGTTGTCGCGGCGGCCGTTGAGATTGTACACGCGCATGATTGCGGTGACGTAGGACAGAAGGTGCTCGCGCGGCAGGAAATCCCTGATCTTGGAGGCAAGCAGCGGCGTGCGCCCCTGCCCGCCGCCAACCCATACGGCAAAGCCGAGTTCTCCCTCCTCATCCTTCTTGAGATGCAGGCCGATGTCGTAGGTCTGGATGGCCGCGCGATCGCGCGCCGCGCCGGTCAGCGCGATCTTGAACTTGCGCGGCAGGTAGGTGAACTCCGGGTGCACCGACGACCACTGCCGCAGGATCTCGGCATAAGGCCGCGGATCGGCAACTTCGTCGGCTGCCGCTCCCGCGAGATGATCGGCGCTGATGTTGCGTATGCAGTTGCCACTGGTCTGCAGCGCATGCATTTCCACCGAGGCAAGATCGGCAAGCGCGGAGGGAATTTCCGACAGCGCCGGCCAATGGAACTGAATGTTCTGCCTCGTGGTAAAATGGCCGTAGCCCTTGCTGTACTTGCGGCCGATATGCGCCAGCATTCTAAGTTGACGCGATGACAGCGTGCCGTAGGGAATGGCCACGCGCAGCATATAGGCATGAAGCTGCAGATAAACGCCATTCATCAACCTGAGCGGACGGAACTGTTCCTCGGTGATCTCACCCGCCAGCCGGCGCTCCACCTGATCGGTGAACTGGGCAATGCGGGCCCGGACAAACTCCTGGTCGAACTCGTCGTAACGGTACATGGGTTCTTTCCCGCTTAGCTATGCCGCGATGCGGCGTGCCTGCTTGCCAAGGTCATTGCGCACCGTCGGACCTGCGGCGCGGATGCGCTCACGCAGCCGCAGCGGACGGATGGTTCCGTCGACGACCTCGACATCGATGATGGCCACGTCGAGCACCAGATTTGCTTCGAACGCGGCCTTCCCGATCGCCTCCAGACGGGCTTCCGCTTCCTTGTCCGTGGCGATTTCGGCGCCTTCGATGGTTTCGTTCCAGGCGCCGTTGCCCCACCAAAGGCACTCCCCATCGGTAAGGCGGTTTGCCGTGAGGATTTTCATGTCATCGCTCCTTCCGCTACCGGGGCCGGCGTTTTCCGCTCGCGCACGGCAAGGGGCTCGGATCGCGCAAGATCCGCACCCGCGACCGCATCCCCGATGATCGTCATGACAGGTCCGGCAAGATCGCTTCGTGCCTCCAGCGAAGGCAGGTCGGCCAGCGTGCCATGGAAGCGCCTTCGGCCGGGGAGGCTCGCATTCTCCACCACGGCAACGGCCGTGTCTGGAGACAGGCCCGCTTCGATCAGCCGGCCCGCCACCTCCGCCGCGACCGAGCGGCCCATATAGACGGCGACGGTGGCGCCCGAGATTGCAAGCTTTGCCCAGTCGGGAAGCGTGCCACCCTTGAGATCGTGGCCGGTTGTGAACACCATGGAAGAAGTGACACCACGCAGGGTAAGGGGCAGGCCGAAATCGGCAGCGGCCGCGAAAGCGGCAGTGATGCCCGGAACGACTTCATGGGAGATGCCGGCATCGCGCAGCGCTGCCATCTCCTCGCCGGCCCGTCCGAATACCAAAGGATCACCGCTCTTCAGCCGCACGACCCGCTTGCCGGCGCGGGCGAGCGAAACCAGCAGCGCGTTGATCTCGCCTTGGCTTCTGGAATGGCACCCCTTGCGCTTGCCCACCGGCAGCCGCTCGGCGTCCCGCCGGCCCATGGCGACGACAGCCTCGGGCACCAGCGCATCATGGACGATAACATCTGCCTCCATGAGTAGGCGCTGTGCCCGAAGGGTTAGAAGGTCCTCGGCGCCCGGCCCTGCACCGACAAGCGCGACATGGCCTTCGGCAGGTCGCTGCGAAAGTAGCAGTTCCGAGGCCGTTTCAAGGGCAAGTCGCATGTCGCCGGCAGCAGCAGCCCGTGCAGGCGCGCCGGCAAAGAAATCGTTCCAGAACCTGCGCCGCGATCCCTTCGGCAAAAGCCGCTCGGCCGCTTCGCGAAAGGAGGCGGCAAGTGACGCAAGCGACCCCAGCGAGGGGGCCAGCATCTGGTCGATGCGAGCACGGATCATCTGGGCCAGAACCGGACCAGCACCCTCTGTGCCGATGGCCACCGCCACAGGAGCGCGGTTGACCAGCGCTGGAGTGAAGAAATCGCAAAGGTCGGGGCGATCTACGGCATTGACAAGAATGCCATGCCGGCGGGCGTCAGCGCTCACGCGCCTGTCCAGCGCCGCATCGCCGCTGGCTGCGAAAACCATGGCCGCGCCCCTGACATGTTCCGGGGCATAGGCTGCATTGATATGGTCCGCTCCGTTCTGGCCGATCCACGCCTGCAATTCGGGCGACGCATCTTCCGTCACGATGCGTATCCGGGCACTTGACTGGCCGAGCAGCCGTGCCTTAGCAAGTGCTTCCTCGCCGCCGCCGACGATCACGACCACTGCGCCCTCCAGTTTCAGGAAGACGGGAAAGGCGTTCAGCTTGTGCGCGTTCTGCTGCATTGCGGAGTCCCGAACAGGCCCGCTTTTCTAGCCTCGCGACCATGTCGCTTGAAGAAACCCACTCGCGCCGGCTCATGGCGAAGGAAATCGGTTTTCCGTGAGGTCCGAGCCCGCGAGCAAAAAAATCCCGGCCACGTCTGGCCGCCCTGACGGCGTGCGGAACGTTCGCCGCACGGCAGCGTTTGCAAACCGGGCTTTGCCAGCTGCAATCAACGGAAAGGTGACACCATGGAACGCTTGGTGCTCAAGCACGGGTTATGGATTGTCGTTGCCGATGGCGAGAAGGCGCTATTCCTGAAGAATGAGGGCGATGCGAAGTTTCCCGATTTCCAGGTCGTACGCGCGATGGAGCAGGACAATCCCGCCACGCGCGAGCAGGGCGCCGAACGCCCCGGCCGCCACAGCGATGGCCCTTCGCCACATAATAGCGCCTATGACGAAACGGATTGGCACAAGCTCAACAAGGCCCGCTTCGCCGAGGAAATAGCGGAGCACCTTTACAAGCGGGCCCACAGGGGCGACTTCGAGGAGATCGTTATCGTCGCTCCACCGCAGCTACTGGGCGAAATACGCCGCAAGCTGCACAAGGAAGTCACCGACAGGGTAAGGGCCGAAATCCCCAAGACACTGACCAACCAGCCAGTTTGGGACATCGCACGAATGCTTCGGGAGGGGTGACGTTCCCCTGATTTGAGGATAGCGCTTCTCAGCCGCCGCCCAATATGTCCAGTATCGACGTATTCCGCTTCTTCAGCGGTCCACCGACCTCACCTGGCGGAACGGGACGGCCGATAGAGGCGGTCGGCGCATCGTCCCTGCCAGGCATGTTGAAGCGCCCGTTATCGTCTGCCTTGGCGGTTCCCACGGCGCGCGGCGGAACGGGCTTGCCTTGCGGCGCAACTGCCTGGCTCGGCGTGTTGGGCCGTTTGGCGCCCACGGTGGCCGTGGGCACCGGGGCGCGACCCTCGTCCTGAACGATCGCGCCTGGGTTCGGCTTCCAGCCTCCCGGCAGAGGCCGCACCGGGACGCCCTCATGCGCGGCGAGCATGAATTCGTGCCATGCCTGGGCCGGCAAGGCGCCACCGGTAACCTGCTTCATCGGCGAGCCGTCGTCGTTCCCAAACCAGACGCCTGTGGTGAGGTTTGCCGTGTAGCCTACAAACCAGGCGTCACGCGATTTCTGGCTGGTGCCGGTCTTGCCGGCGGAAGGCCAGCCGAAAGCGGCTTTCTTTGCGGTGCCCCCGGCATCCACCGTCCCCGCCATCATGGCGTTCATCATGCCGATCACTTCGGCACTGGCAATCCGCGGGACGTTACCTCCGTCATTTGCATAAAGCAGCTTCCCGTCGGTTGTGGTGACCCTGCGGACGAGATGGATTTCCGGCCGGTAGCCGCCATTGGCGAAAGGCACATAGGCGGCAGTGAGTTCAAGCGGAGTAACCTCGGAGGTTCCCAGCGCGATGGAGACATTCGACTGCAAGTTGGACTGAATGCCCATGCGATGCGCTACCTCGATGACCGCCTCCGGGCCCACTTCCATGGTGAGCTGCGCCGCGACGGAATTTAGCGATTTCGCAAGGGCCGTCGCCAGCGTCACCTTGCCGTAATATTTGCCGCCATAGTTTTCCGGTGTCCATTTGCCGATCTTGATCGGCGCGTCATTGCGGACGCTGGTGGGCGTACGCCCCGCTTCCAGCGCGGCCATATAGACGAAAGGCTTGAAAGCCGAACCGGGCTGGCGACGTGCCTCCGAAGCACGGTCGAACTGGCTGGTAGCGTAGTCGTAGCCGCCTACCATCGCCCGCACCGCGCCGGTATTGTCGATCGACACCAACGCACCCTGGCTGACATTGAGCTTGTCGCGATTCTTGTCGATGAGTTCGCGGATGGATTTTTCTGCGATTTTCTGCAGCGTAAAGTCGACTGTCGTATCGACGATGATGTCGCCCTGAACTTCTCCGATCAGTTCGGGCAACTCCTCCATCACGGCATCGGCGACATAGTTCTCCGACCCTGTCCAGTAGGATGGCACGCGAACTGCCGGCGCACTTCTGGCCAAGGTCAGTTCCTTGTTGGAAATCATGCCCTGCTCGCGCATGGCGGCCAAAACCAGATTGGCCCGCTCCTCGGCGGCCTTGGGATCACGCGCGGGCGAAAGGCGCGACGGCGCCTTGAGCAGCCCCGCCAGCAAAGCGGCCTCGGCCAAGGTCACGTCGCGCGCGCTTTTGCCGAAATAGCGTCGGGAAGCCGCCTCGACCCCATACGCGCCCGAACCGAAATACACCCGGTTCAGATACATCTGCAGGATCTCGTCCTTGGAATGCTTGTGCTCGAGCCAAAGCGCCAGCAAAACCTCCTGCACCTTCCGCTCCAGGGTACGGTCGGGCTTGAGGAACAGATTCTTGGCTAGCTGCTGGGTAAGCGTGGAGCCGCCCTGCGAAAAACGCCCGTCGAGAAGATTGGTTATCATCGCGCGCGCCAGCCCGATGGGATCGATGCCGAAATGAGAGCGGAAACGGCGATCCTCGATGGCTACGACAGCCTGCGGAATGTAGGGCGACATTTGCGAAAGGCTGAGCGCTTCTCCGCCGCTCATCCCGCGGTTGGCGATCAAATGCCCGTCGACCGAGACGATCTTGATATTGGGGGCCCGCTCAGGGATTTCCCATGTCGTCGCCGCCGGCATCTTGGCACCGTAATAGACAACGACGCCTGCCGCAGCAATTCCGCCCCAAATGGCCAGAACGAAACCCCAGTAGATGAACCGTCCAAAAAGACCGAGAAGCCCGCGCCGCCGCCTGGGCTTGCCGCGAACGGACTTCTTCCTCGCTGTGGGCTTGCGCCTGTGTTGCTGCTTGCGGCTGGCGGGCACTACACGGTCCTCTTCGCGCACCGAAAAGGTCGCCGAATCGCCAGAAGGCTCGTCGAAAGTCGGTTCGATGCGTCTGTACCTGCGGCTCGCCATGCCCTGCCCTCGTCGTCCCCGTGCCGGTGGCGTCCGGTTGAACGGTAGATGCGGCCGTTTAAGGGCGGGTTAAGACCGGGCTTTCGGCGGGAGCCTGGAACCGTCGGTGTCTTCGTGGACGCCATTCCCACGCCGACGACATTCGGGGCTCCTAAAGGTGTAGGATCGCCATCCGGTTGAGCCATTGCCCTTGCCTCATTATGGGCAGACTATCGAACTGGCGGGCGCCTTATCTGTGGAGGGTGTCGTGACATCCAGTTTCAACGTCCACAATGCCGCCGGCTATGACCAACTCATGGGCCGGTGGAGCCAGAGACTTGCACCGCAACTGATCCGCTTTGCCGGAACTGCGGCCGGCGAAAGAATATTGGACGTGGGCTGTGGCACCGGCAGCCTTACCTTCGCCTTGGCCGCCGACGCCGATCTTGCCGAAATCACTGCCATCGACTACTCGCCGGTCTTCGTCGAAGCTGCCAGGCGGCGAAACACCGATCCACGTGTAAGGATCACGCAGGCCGACGCCTGCGACCTGCCGTTCGAAGATGGCGCCTTTGATCGCGCGCTGGCGCTTCTGGTGCTCCACTTCGTGCCAGAGGCAAGCAAGGCTGTGGCGGAAATGCGTCGGGTTGTGCGGACGGGCGGTGTCGTCGCCGCAGCGGTGTGGGATCATCTTGGAGGAATGCCGGGCATGCGCATGGCGATCGACACGGCGGCGCTCCTCGGCGAAAGCGGAAGGAAACTGCGCGCCCGCTATTGTTTCCAACCTATGATGCAGCCCGGAGAGATGAAACGCACCTTCGTCGAGCAAGGCCTCTCGGAGGTGTCGGAGACGGAAATGATGGTCCGGATGGACTATCGGAACTTCGAGGACTACTGGGCGCCCATCGCTGAAGGCGAAGGTCCGCTAGGCCAATATGTGGCCACGCTGGGCGATGCAGAGAATGTGCGCCTGACCGCGGCAGTACGCGACGCCTATGAAGCCGGCGGCGCCGATGGGCCACGCTCCTTCGCGAATGTCGCCTGGGCTTGCCGGGGTGTCGTCCCCTGAAGCTCAAATTGCTAGCGCACGACCAGCACCGGCGTGTGACTGTGAGCGAGAACCTCCGCCGTCTGGCTGCCGAGCAACAGGCGACCGACCCCGCGCCGCCCATGAGATGCCATTACGATCAGGTCGCAGCCGCGACTGGAGGCGGCTTCCAGGATTGCGGTTGCAGGCTGCGCATCCGGAATGTGAAGCGTCTCCGCCTCTACGCCTTTTTCGGTCGCGAGCTTCTGCGCTGCCGAAAGGACCGAGCTGGCGAACTCGCGCTGTCCTTTATCGTAACGCTCATAGTCGGTCTGGCTGGCCACCCATCCTGAGCCGATCGCCCCGCCATAGATGGGGAATGGCTCGGTGACGGTAATGATCGTCAACTTGCTTCCTAGAGCCTTGGCCAGGGACAGGCCTTGCTGCACCCCTCGCTGGGCAAGCTCGGAGCCATCTGTCGCGGCCAGAATATGATTGTACAAGCCCTGTTCTCCTGCGATTCAATATCCTGTGGAGCTCAGCTTAATCATCAATCCCTTTTGCGGACAAGCAGGACCGAAAGGAAGTCAGCCGGGCTGCCTGCGCGACCAATGGTGGCGTGCACCGAAGGAGCGGAGCGCGGCGCCACACCGGCTGCGCCTGTTTTTCTCCCGCAGAGAAACAAAGTGATTTGCCTTCCGCCCCCCGTCATCCTTCAATCGCCCTACGGAGCTCACCTGCGACCAGCGGGAACCAATGCGGACCGCTGGCGTTAACTGAGTTCAAGCCGAAATTCGGCCAAAGTCTCGATCCTGTGGGAGGAAGTCGATGAACCGTCTGCAGTTCCTTTCGCCTGTCCGCTTGTCGCGTGGCGCTGGACATCCGGTCGAGGAAATTGAAAACGTAGCCGAAGCGCTGGCGTTTTTACGGGAATGGCCGGTCGGCCGGCGCGGTCCGGTCTATCGGTGTGCATTAAATTGCTGTGCGGCCGCAATGGCGGCACAGATGAGCGCCGAGGAAGCGCGCAAATCCTTCGCCGGCTTTGCCCGCATCACCGGCCTGCTTATCGATGCCGGACCATCTCCGCTGGTTTCGGAACCAAGACCAGCATCGCGGCCCCGCGCCAACTGAAGGGCCGGCGAGAAGCCTCAGTTCTGCTGAATGGAAATGCCACTGTCATCGATCTTCAGCTCAATGCCCTTAGGCTTCGTCGCCTGCTGGTAGGCATAGACGGCAAGCACGACGACAATGACAGCGAGCGCGCCGATCGCCATGTAAAGAGCATTGCGGCTCATGGCGCGCTCCTTTTTAGTTCGCGCCTCAGGCGGATTTGACCAGCCGGATCAGCAGCAAAAGTATGACGGCGCCAATGACCGCGTGGATGATGGCCGCGATCACCCCGGTGCCGAGGCTGACGCCAACCGCGGGAAAAAGCCAGCCCGCAATGAAGGCGCCGACGATGCCGACGACGATGTTGCCGATAAGGCCGAAACCATAACCCTTGACAATCAACCCCGCGAGCCAGCCGGCAATCGCACCGACAATGATGAAGACAAGCAAGCTTTCGACGCCCATTGCACTTCCCTCCCTGATGCGGCGGGCGGCCGCAGCCGAATCGCGCCGCGGTTGAAACATCGCAAGCCTATGCGAAACTGCGCGCCGCCGCCAGCGGCAAGCTCAGTCTTCCTCCATCTCGGGCCGCCAGCTTGTCGGGTCGATCCGTTTTTGCGTGTCGCTGTCGATATATGTCCACCAGTTGCCGTCACGCCAGCGGGCGACGGATTCGTTCATCACGCCATCGGCGTCGGTCCAGTAGACAACAACTTCCGACCCGTCCTTTGGCGCCGTTTCAATGGGTCGTCGCTCCGCCATCCTGTCTCCCTCGAACCGGCCCAGCTTCGCTCTTTCGGTTGCAAGGTTCCGGTTTTCGCCCCTGTCAACTATGGGCGAAAATGTCTTCCTCCGCCCAACCCATGAGGTCAAGCTTGGCACGTGTGGGCAGGAAACGGAAGCAGGCATCCGCCTCCTTCGTGCGGCCTTCGCGCGCCAGCCGCCCGGCCAGCGCCTCACGCAGCCTGTGCAGGTACAGCACGTCGGAGGCCGCGTAGTCGAGTTGCTCAGGCGAAAGTGTCTCGGCCGCCCAGTCCGACGACTGCTGCTGCTTTGAAAGACTCACTCCGAGAAGCTCCGAGCATATGTCCTTCAAGCCGTGGCGGTCTGTATAGGTACGTGTCAGACGCGAGGCGATCTTGGTGCAGAATACCGGCTCGGCCATCGCGCCGAAGGCGTGATAGAGCACGGCAATGTCGAAACGGCCATAGTGGAAGAGTTTCGTAACTCTGGGGTTGCGCAGCAGGGCCTCGATGTTCGGCGCATGGCGCTGGCCAGGAGCGATCTGGACGATGTCGGCGGTTCCGTCCCCCGGCGAAAGCTGCACAACACACAGCCGGTCCCGGTGCGGTTTGAGTCCCAGCGTCTCCGTATCAATGGCCACCGCCTCGACGTCATAGCGCGAAAGGTCGGGCAGGTCGTGGCGGTGAAAGCGGATGGAGCTGTTCATCGTGCGGCCTCTTTTGTCAGTGCGTCCAGGATGCGCGCCCAGGAACGCTGCCCCTTATGGAAGGAGGTAAGGTCGTATTTCTCGTTCGGCGAATGGATGCGGTCGTCCGATAGGGCGAAGCCCACCAGCAGCGATTCCATTCCGAGATAGTTCTGGAAATCGCCCACCACGGGAATGGAGCCGCCGCTGCCTACCGTAACCGCCGGCTTGCCCCATTCTTCCGTCAATGCACTGCGTGCCTTGGTCAGGAACGGCGAGTCATATGCAAGCTGGATGGCAGGCGAGCCGCCATGCGGATGGAACTCGATCTGACAATCCGCCGGCACGCGCTCGGCGGCGAATTGCCTGAATGCGGCGCGGATCTTGTCGGGGTCCTGACTGTGCACCAGACGGAAGGAAACCTTCGCCGTAGCCTGGGCGGCAATCACGGTCTTGAAGCCCTTGCCCTCGTAGCCACCTGATATTCCGTTGAACTCCGCAGTCGGGCGCGCCCATACCATTTCCAGCACCGAGCGCCCCTTCTCTCCCGCAGGAACGGACAGACCGACGGGCGAAAGAAAGCTGTCGGCCGTCTCGCCCAACGCTTCCCACGACTTGAGAACCTGCGAGGGAGTCTCCTCCACTCCGTCGTAGAAGCCGGGAATGGTGACGCGGCCGCTTCCGTCGTGGATGTCGGCCAGAATCCGGGCGAGCACGCGAATGGGATTGGCTGCCGGCCCGCCATACATGCCGGAATGCAGGTCGCGGTTGGCCGCCTTGACAACGACTTCCTCGCCCACCAGCCCGCGCAGAGAAGTGCAGATGGACGGGGTTTCGCGGTTCCACATGTCCGTGTCGCATACAAGGGCGAAATCGGCCCTCAGCTCGTCCGCATTGGCCTCAAGGAACGGCTTGAGCGATGGTGATCCGCTCTCCTCCTCTCCCTCGAACAGCAGCGTAATGCGGCAGGGCAGCGTGCCATGCACCGCCTTCCAGGCGCGGCACGCCTCGACGAACAGCATCAGTTGCCCCTTGTCGTCCGAGGCGCCGCGGCCGGTGATGACCTTTCGGCCAGGCTCGATCTCCTTGACCTTCGGATCGAAAGGGTCGTCCTCCCACAGATCCAGCGGATCCACGGGCTGCACGTCGTAATGACCGTAGAACAGCAGATGCGGGCTGCCTGCCGGCCCATCGTGATGGGCCACGACCATCGGATGGCCGGGCGTGGGCCGCACAGAGGCATCAAAGCCGATAGACTTCAGGTCTGCGACGAGCCATTCGGCAGCCTCACGGCAATCTGCCGCGAAAGACGGATCGGTTGAAATGGACCTTATCCTGATGAGGTCGAACAGCCGGCCGAGGCTCTGATCGAGATCCTGGTCAAGACGGTCGAGTACGGGAAGAACTGCTGACATGAACAAGGCCTTTCGATTCTGCGCCGCACCCTAATGCATAATTCAGACAGGCGGGAACAGGTTTTGAGGCTGGGCCATGCTCTTGCGCCCGCCTGGACAGAGCCGCTGCCAGAAGCAACGGATGCAGGGCATAATGCAGAACCATGCATTCGGGCAAGAATTCGCCGCGCTCGGCGAGCGCGAATTCGGGGAGCCAACGGAACGGATAGGGTCAGCCCGCAATGGACTGCAAAATGAAAAGCCGCCGTGGTGGAGGGGAAACCACGGCGGCCCTACTCGAAACAATGCGGCAGCCCGGAGAGGGGGGTAGGCTGCCGCAGGTGTCCGGGCATAGGCGGGGGACGGGCCCTGTTCCGGACTTCGGCGAAAACATTGCCGATGCCAGCTATCTGGGGCCGTGAACATGGCGATTCAAGGGCACGAACATTACATCTTTGTAACATGGCCGTGAGAAGCTGACTCCTCCTGTCAGGAGGTTGCCGGTACTCCCGTTGCAAAGCTCCTTGGCCATGGACCGCGCCGCCTCATCGCGCTATCCGTTGCCCATGAAAAAAGGCGATCATCTCTTTCTCGTTGACGGCTCAGGCTACATTTTCCGCGCCTATCACGCCTTGCCGCCCTTGACCCGCAAGTCCGATGGGTTGCCGGTGGGCGCGCTTGCCGGCTTCTGCAACATGCTGTGGAAGCTGCTTCGCGAGGCGCGGAACACGGATCTCGGCATCACTCCCACCCACTTCGCCGTCATTTTCGACTACTCATCCAAGACGTTCCGCAACGATCTCTATCCAGAATACAAGGCCAACCGCACGGCGCCGCCGGAGGACCTCATCCCGCAATTCGGCCTAATCCGCGAGGCGACGCGCGCCTTTGGCCTGCCCTGCATTGAAATGGAGGGATACGAAGCGGACGACCTCATCGCCACCTATTGCCGGCTTGCGTGCGAAGCCGGAGGGGATGCGACGATCATTTCGTCCGACAAGGACCTGATGCAGCTCGTCGGGCCATGTGTCTCCATGTACGACCCCATGAAAGACCGGCAGATCGGGATTCCCGAGGTGATCGAAAAATGGGGCGTGCCGCCCGAAAAAATGGTCGACCTGCAAGCCCTGACGGGAGATTCGATCGACAACGTGCCGGGCGTGCCTGGCATCGGCCCCAAGACAGCCGCGCAACTGCTGGAGCAGTTCGGGGACCTCGACACGCTGCTTGCGCGCGCTTCCGAGATCAAGCAGGACAAGCGGCGGCAATCGGTCATCGACAATGCGGACAAGGTGCGCATCTCGCGCGAGTTGGTAAGGCTGAAGAACGACGTACCGTTGGAGCCTGGCCAGGAGCTGGACGAGCTCGTCCTGCAGCCAGCGGATGGACCGAAACTTATCGCCTTCCTGAAGGCAATGGAATTCTCTTCACTGACTCGCCGCGTGGCCGAAGCGACAGGCACCGATGCCAGTGAAATAGAGCCGGCGACGGTCGTCGTGGAACGAGCCGACACGGCGCACGGACCAGATGTCGGCGCCGGCATGCCCCCGCCCGAGGCGCCGTCCGGTGGCGATGGCGACGCCGCAGCCATGTCTGCTTCCGAGAAGGAACAGGGACCCTCACCCTCCCTGCTTTCGGCCATGCGCGCCGAAGCGGCGGTGGCCGACAGGATCGATGCCAGCGCCTATCAATGCATCCGCGATCTCGAAACCCTTCAGCGTTGGGTGGAGGAGGCCCGGGAAGCCGGTATCGTCGCCTTCGACACCGAGACGACCTCGCTCGATCCCATGCAGGCGGAACTGTGCGGCTTCTCGCTTGCCATCCGGCCCGGCCACGCCGCCTATGTCCCGGTTGGCCACAGGAATGGGCAGGACGACCTGCTGGGCGGCGGGCTGGTTGAAGGCCAGATCCCCATCCGCGAGGCGCTGGCCGCGATCAAGCCTCTCATGGAGGACGCATCCGTCCTCAAGATCGCGCAGAACATCAAGTACGATCTGGTGATCTTGCAGCGGCATGGCGTGGACGTGGTGTCCTATGACGACACCATGCTGATTTCATACGTGCTCGACGCCGGCACGCCGGGCGGCCACGGACTGGATTACCTCTGCGAGAAATGGCTCGGGCACAAGCCCATGGCGTTCAAGGACGTCGCCGGCTCGGGCAAGAGCTTCATAGGATTCCACCAGGTGCCCCTGGACAAGGCCACCTGCTACGCGGCGGAGGACGCGGATGTGACGCTGCGCCTGTGGCTGGTGCTGAAGCCACGGCTGGCCGCCCACGGCCTCGTCTCCATCTATGAAAGGTTGGAGCGGCCTCTGGTGCCGGTGCTGGCGCGAATGGAGCAGCGTGGAATCTCCGTCGACCGGCAGATCCTTGCGCGCCTGTCGGGAGAACTCGCGCAAGGCGCCGCGCGGCTGGAGGACGAGATCTACGCGCTCGCCGGCGAACGATTCACCATTGGCTCGCCCAAGCAACTCGGCGACATATTGTTCGGCCGCATGGGCCTGCCCGGCGCTACCCGGACGAAAACCGGACAATGGACGACGTCCGCGCGGGTTCTCGAGGAACTCGCCGCAGAGGGCCACGCCCTACCCCGCAAGATCGTCGATTGGCGACAGATAACAAAGCTGAAATCGACCTACACGGATGCGCTGCCCGGTTTCATCAACCCGGTCACGAAACGTGTCCACACATCCTATGCGCTGGCTGCAACCACCACGGGCAGGCTCTCGTCCTCTGATCCCAACCTGCAGAACATCCCGGTTCGCACGGCCGAGGGCAGGAAGATCAGGACCGCTTTCGTTGCCGAAAAGGGCAGCAAGCTGATCTCGGCCGACTACAGCCAGATCGAGCTTCGCGTACTGGCGCATGTCGCCGATATTCCACAGTTGAAGCAGGCCTTCGCCGATGGCGCCGACATCCACGCCATCACCGCCTCCGAAATGTTCGGCGTGCCGGTGGAAGGCATGCCCTCGGAGGTGCGCCGCCGCGCCAAGGCCATCAATTTCGGGATCATCTACGGCATCTCGGCATTCGGCCTGGCCAACCAGCTCTCGATCCCGCGCGAGGAGGCAGCCGCCTACATCAAGAAATATTTCGAGCGTTTCCCGGCCATTCGCGATTACATGGAAGAGACCAAGGCCTATGCGCGCGAGAAGGGTTATGTCGAAACCGTTTTCGGGCGCCGCATCCACTATCCTGAAATCCGCTCGCCGAATCCTTCGGTGCGCGCCTTCAACGAGCGCGCCTCGATCAACGCTCGGCTTCAGGGCACCGCAGCAGACATAATCCGCCGCGCCATGGTGCGCATGGACGATGCGCTCGCCCGCGCCGGGCTGTCGGCGCGTATGCTCCTGCAGGTGCATGACGAACTGATCTTCGAGGCCGCCGAGGAAGAGGTCGAGGCGACAATTCCGGTTGTCCGGTCCGTGATGGAGAATGCCGCCATGCCGGCGGTATCCCTGTCGGTACCGTTGCAGGTGGATGCACGCGCCGCTGATAATTGGGACGAGGCGCACTAGCGCTAGAAGGCCTCGTCGCCGCGGGCACGGTGGAAAACTTGTCCTGTTCCCGCTATGTCAGGAGAGTGGCCTCCCGCCGTGGCGGGCCGAAATGGGCAGTACGATGACGACAAGGACGGCGCTGACCAGGAATCAGCTTTGCGTATTGGAGAAGCTGGAGACGGCCGGCGGTCCGCTCAGCGCCTATACGCTGCTCGATCAGTTGCGGGAGAGCGGATTTCGCGCCCCGCTTCAGGTGTATCGCGCCCTCGATGCGCTGATGAAGGAAGGTTTCGTCCACCGTCTGGAGAGCCTGAACGCCTTTGTCGCCTGCGCAGCAGCGGATGGCCACAGCCATTCCATGACCGCATTCGCCATCTGCGACGAATGCGGCCAGGTCACGGAATTCTCCGACCATGCGATAGGCCACAAGCTGGACGACTGGCTCAGGTCTTCCGGCTTTGCGCCCAAGAAAGCCGTCATCGAATTCCGCGGCACCTGCGCCAAATGCCTTGCGAGAGCCGCTTGAGCCTGCAGGCCTGCCGACGACCTAATGCCGCGATGGCCCGGGTCGTTCCGCCGAGGCTGCCCACAAATTGATATTCGCCTCGCGTGCATAGCGGTCGATCTCGGCAAGCTCCTCGCTGGTGAAATCGAGCTTCTTGAGCGAGCCGACGCAATCTTCGATCTGCTCCGGCCGGCTGGCGCCGATCAGCGCCGAGGCAACCCGGCCGCCCCGCAAAACCCAAGCCAGCGCCATCTGCGCCAGGCTTTGCCCGCGTCGCTGGGCGATCTCGTTCAACGCCCTGATATTGGCAAGGGTTTCATCGGTCAGGAAGCTCGTGCGCAGCGACTTGCCCTTGCTCGCGCGGCTGCCTTCGGGAATGCCGTTGAGATATTTGTCGGTGAGCATGCCTTGCGCCAGCGGCGTGAACACTATGGCGCCGACGCCCAGACCCTCCAGCGTGTCCAACAGCCCGTCCTCCTCCACCCACCGGTTCAGCATGGAATAGCTCGGCTGGTGGATCACGAAGGGCGTGCCGAGGCGCTTTAAAACGTCCGCAGCCTCGCGCGTGCGCTGCGAATTGTAGGAGGATATTCCAACGTAAAGCGCCTTGCCCGATCGCACCGCCTGATCAAGGGCACCGCAGGTTTCCTCAAGCGGCGTGTCGGGATCGAACCGGTGTGAGTAGAAGATGTCGACATAATCCAGCCCCATGCGCTTGAGGCTTTGATCCAGGCTGGCAAGGAGATATTTGCGGCTTCCCCATTCTCCATAAGGCCCAGGCCACATGCCATAGCCGGCCTTGGTCGAAATTATCAACTCGTCACGATAGCCGGCAAAGTCCGTGCGCAGGATTTCGCCGAAAGCCTGTTCCGCCGATCCCGGCGGCGGGCCGTAATTGTTGGCAAGATCGAAATGGGTAATGCCGAGGTCGAATGCCTTGTGCAGTATTGCCCGCTTGACGTTGCGTGGCGTGTCGTCGCCAAAATTGTGCCACAGCCCGAGCGAGATCGCAGGCAGCTTGAGACCGGACCGGCCACAGCGATTGTAGATCATGGTGGAATAGCGGCTCTCGGCGGGTGTGTAAGGCATGCTTGGCTCCACTTTCCTTCCCAACTTGGAAGAGCATTCCAAGGGGTCGGGTTATACAATCGAACGTGAAATGCTTCGGTGAATCGAACCGGCGGCAGGCATTCTAGCTAACGGGCTGTCTGTCGGCCACCCTTACTCCAGGCCTGCAAGGACCTCGGCTCGGCGCCCAGCCTACCGGCGCCGGATGGTCGTGTCGGCCCTCGATCTTCCCGCCGTTGCGAGCACTTGGACGCATCGGCCATTCCTGGGCGCCTGTTGCGGTCGGGAGCGCCACATGCCAAGCAGGGCGCCAAAGGATGGATCAGCAAGAGGCAAGTACCGATGGCGTGCGCGCGCGACCGGCTGGAAGACATTCTGGGACGACTTGAGGCCCGAAAGAGCGACGAACGCGTGTTCACGAAGCTTTATGCGGAAGCCGCCCGGGCCGCCGCCGATGCCGCCGATGCCCGCCGGAAGGCAGGGGTGACGCTCGGGCCTCTCGATGGCGCCGTCGTCTCGATCAAGGACCTGTTCGACGTGGTCGGCGAACCGACGCTGGCCGGCTCGTTCATGCGCCGCAACGCAGCCCCGGCCACCACAGATGCAGCCATAGTAGCGCGCCTGCGGCGCGCCGGCGCCATCATCCTCGGCAAGACCGCCATGACCGAGTTCGCCTTCACCGCCATTGGCGACAACCCGCACACAGGCACGCCAGGCAATGCCGCCGACCCCGCGCGGATTCCCGGCGGCTCCTCCTCCGGCGCTGGCGTCTCGGCGGCGGAAGGCACAAGCGACATTGCCATTGGCTCCGACACCGCCGGTTCCGTGCGCATTCCGGCGGCGCTGAATGGCGTAGTAGGCTTCAAGCCGACCGCTCGCCGCGTGCCGCTGGCCGGTGCATTCCCGCTTTCACCTTCGCTCGACTCCATCGGTCCGCTCGCCCGCACGGTCGCTGAATGCGCCGCGGCCGATGCAGTCATGTCGGGCATGGACCCACAACCGCTCAAGCCGCTGTCGCTTTCCGGCCTGCGTCTTGGGATACCGCGTGGCGTCCTCTTTCGTGACATGGAGGCCGAGGTTGAGGCAGCGTTCGAAAACGCCATAAGCAGGCTGGGCGCTGCAGGACCGAGAATTGAAGACATCGCCATCGAAGACCTGCTGGCGGCAATGCGCGACACCTCGCTTCATGCCACCATTCCAACCATGGAAGGGGCCGAAATCCATGCAGACTGGCTGGATAGCGGCGCCAGCCTGTCGGTGGACCCGCATGTGTCCGGCCCACTTTCCCGGGCGGCCTCCATTCCGGCGCCGGTCTATATTCGCGCGCTTCGCCGGCGTGGGGAGCTTGCCGCAGCCCTGGACGAACGCCTGTCAGGCTTCGACGCACTGCTGCTTCCGACCGTGCCCATCCTCGCACCGCAGATCGCCGAGATGGCCGATGAAAAGGTACGCGACCACGCGGAGGGACTCCTGCTGAGAAACACCCGTATCGCCAACGAGTTCGACCTTTGTGCAATAACCCTGCCCTTGCAGGGAAGCGCATTGCCCGTAGGCCTGATGCTGATCGGCCGCAGCGGCTGCGACCGCCGATTGCTGGCAATGGCCGCGACCGCAGAGGAAATCCTGCAGGCCTAGCGCCCGGCCGTCAGCCGCGCGCACTTCGCGAGGCGATGCCGGCCGGACGGCCTCACGCCTGGGCAAACCGCCCGCGATAACGTTCCACGGCCTCCGGATTGCACAGATTTTCGGGCAATTCGCCAGCCAAGACACGCAAGGCCTCTGAAGCGGCTCCTGTTCCCATCGCAAGCATGGATTCTTCCGTGATGCCCGCCATGTGCGGAGTTACGATCACATTGTCCAGCGACAGATAGGGATGGTCGGGTGGCAGCGGCTGCACGGAAAAGACATCCAGTGCCGCGCCACCGATCTTGCCGGCCCGCAGCGCCGCAAGCAGCGCTTCGTCATCGACGACAGGGCCGCGCGCGACGTTGACCAGCAGGGCCCCGCTTTTCATCCGGCCCAGGCGTGCCGCATCCATCAGGCCCCGCGTCTCTGGCGTCAGGGGACAGCACAGCACAACGATGTCGCTGAGGGCGAGCAGATCCTCCAACGGCACGAAGCGCAAGCCTTGCGTGGCAGGCCTGACGCTGCGCGTGGTTACCAGGACATCAAGGCCATAGCCGTATACGGCGATGCGGGCCACCGCCTGCCCGACCGCGCCGAAGCCGACGATACCGATCGTTCTGCCAGCAAGATCATGGTTGCCTTCGGCATATGCCCGCCCGGCCAGCCAGCCCTTTTCCCGCAGGTCGCGGTCCATCATGCGGAACCGGCGCAACAACGCGACTGAAACGAAGAACACATGTTCGGCAACCGAGCGTGCATTGACGCCAGGCACATTCGCCACAAGCACGCCGGCTTCGGTCGCCGCTTCCACGGGAATCATGTCCAGCCCCGCTCCATGGCGGATCGCCGCCCGCAACCGTGGCGCCTTGGCGAAAAGACCCTCGGGCAGCGGCGCACGCACTATGACGATATCGGCGTCCCGCCCCTCCTTTGTCAGCGTGGCGGCATCGAGCCCGCTGGCGACCCTTAACTCGCCGGCCTGCGCCAGCATTGCAGTGGCGCGCGGATGCAGCGTATGGGTCGAGAAGATCGTCGGCATAGAAACTATGTAATTTCCATCGCCCGGCCCACATTGCTCTCGGGCCCGGTTGAGTGGATGAGCCCCTTCCAGTAGCTCTCAGCCCCCTGCAGATGCGCGCTCATCAGCGCCTGTGCCAAATTGCCGTCACGCCTGAGGAGCGCCTCATAGATCTGGATATGTTCGGCATGCGAGCGCCGGCCGCGCTCGGGATCGTTGAAATAGACCGGCAGCCTCCGCTCGCCCATGACGTAGTAGACGCTGCAGACACGGTAGAACACGCTGTTCTGAGTGGCGCGCACGATCTCGAGATGGAAATCACGGTCCTGGCGGGCCAGGTCCTCACCCGCGGCGAGCCGTTCTTCCGATTCCTTGAGGATCTCGCGCAGCCTTTCATAATTTTCTTCCGTGGCGCGCGCGCAGGCGAGCTCCGCCGCCTTGATTTCGTGGATCTTTCTCAGTTCCACTGTTTCGTAGATCTGGACCGGATCAAGCGGCAGGCCGGCCCGCGCAAACAGCGCCATCGCCTCCACGCTTGCCTGGCTGGTGTCGACATATATGCCCGACTTGGCGCGACGCTCCACGATACGCATCGCCTCCAGGATCGCCAACGCCTCGCGTATCTGCCCGCGACTGACGCAAAAATGCTCTGCGAGTTCCCGTTCGGACGGCGTGCGCCCGGTGGCGCTGTCGCAATTGGAAAAGAGGTAGGCGGCCAGTTCCGCAAGCAGCGTGTTTTCTTTCATTGTCAGCAGCGTTGTACGTGCGCCTCCAGGAACTTCTCCGAAATTGTGAAGCCCAGGCCCGGCTTTTCGGGGATCGCTATCATACCGTCCTTCACCTCAACAGTCTCTTCGACGAGGTTGTGGATCATTGGGTTGGCGCCGAGCGAATATTCCACGATGAAAGAGGCTGGAGCAGCTGCGCAGACATGCAGCCCCGCGAAGAAGCAGGGAGCGCCGGCCCACAAATGCGGAGCGAAACGCAGGTTGAAGGCGCTGGCAACCGTGCTGATTCGCATTGCCTCGGAAATCCCACCGCAAAAGGCAGGATCTGGCTGCAATATGTCGGCTGCCCTCATCACGGCGAGATCACGGAAGGCGTAACGCGTGGCTTCGCTCTCACCGGCTGCGATCGGTATCGGGCTGCTGGCCCGCACTTCAGCCATGCCCGCCTTGTCGTCGGCAGTTACCGGCTCTTCGAACCATGCAAGGTCGAGGTCGCCGACGAGGTGGATGAAGCGCTTGGCCTCGGCCACCGTATAGGTGCCGTGCGCATCTACCATGATGTTGACTTCCGGCCCGAGCGCGTTTCTTGCAGCACGCACCCGCTCTGCCGAGATACGGGGATCGCCGTCCATTGCGCCCACGCGCATCTTCACGGCCTTGAAGCCCCCCTTGTCGATATAGGTACGAAGCTGTTCGCCGATGCCCGCAGCGTCCGCCCAGCCGCCGGAGGCGTAGGCCGGCAGGCGGTCAGCCTTCCTGCCGCCAATGAGCCGCCAGACTGGCTGGCCGAGCGATTTGCCCAGAATGTCCCACAGCGCGATGTCGACAGCGCTGATCGCCGCCACGCTCATGCCGCGGCGCGCGATATGCGGCATGGCGTGGCCCCGCCTTGCCGCCAGTTCATGGCGCGCGCCGTTGTAGAGCATTTCCCAGATGATGGCGACGTCGGCAGGATCGCGGCCAATGAGCTGCGGCCCGATCTCGTGGTTGAGCATATGGACAAGGGCGCCATAGCTGCCGGCGCTGCCAGCAGCGTTCTTGGCCTCGCCCCAGCCGACAAGGCCATCATCCGTCTCAATCCGCAGAATTGCGGAGTCAAAGGTCGTTACCTGCCCAAAATCGCTGCGATGCTGTCGCGCCGCCTCGATCGGGATGCGTATCCACCAGGCTTGAGCGGTCTTGATGCGCATGGTGCACTCCCGACGCGCCGGCGGCGGGGCTTGTCTGTGGCCGGCAGCTACTTGATCAAGGGCAGGATCGTCTCCGCCGTAATGCGCATCTGATCCGTGTAGAACTTTTCCGTCAGCAGGCTGGAGCCGTGATCCTGAATGAACTTCAGCTGTTCCGGGGAGATGTCGACCGGATTGCGTTCGACCATGTCCGGATAGCGGTTTGCCGGCGTCCGGTCGACAGGGGCGACGAACTCGTTCGTGAGCGCGCCTTCATAGCCGATCTCCTTCAGCAGGCCGACGATCTTCTTCCAGTCGATCATCCCAAGACCCGCGGCGAAGCGATTGTTGTCGGCCACATGGAAATCGAACAGGCGCTTGCCGGCCTTGCGGATTGCCTCGGCGACGTCGAACTCCTCCATGTGGATGTGATATGCATCAAGGCAGATGCCGCATTCGGGCGAGACGGCATCGGCGAGCGCAAGTGCCTGCTCACCGCGGTTGAACAGGTAGGTCTCGAAGCGGTTCAGGGGCTCGATGGCTATCTTGACGCCCACCTTCTTGGCGTGGGTGAAGCACTCGCGCGTGGCATCCACCACCCAATTCCACTCCTCTTCCTCGGTGCCATCGGGAACGACCTTGCCGACCGTGGCGGGCACAAGTGTGATGATCTCGCCGTCAAGCTCGCTCACCATGGTGAGCACGTCCTTGACGTACTGCACCGACCGCTCGCGCTGGCCCTGGTCCTTGGCTGCCAGATTGCGATCCCCCAGCATGAGCGTGACAGCACCCCAGCAACGGATGCCGTACTCCTTCAGGAGCGCGCGCGTCTCATTGGTCTTGTACTGTTCCGGCTCCCCGGAGATTTCTATCGATTCGTAGCCGAATTGCTTGATCCGCCGGAGCGTGACCTCCAGCGGTTCCGCCCGCATCCAATTGTGCGTTGAAAGATGCATGGTCGGCTCCTTCCCTTATGCCCGAACTGCAATTCCTGCGGCCCTTGCCCTCACCGGCGGCACCGCGACCTCCTCCCTCGGCTTGCCCGTCAACTGGTTGGACCAATCGAGGTGTCTAAGACCTGTACAGTAATTTTCTTGATACAGCAAGAAGCCCTGGACGATGCGCACTCATCCAATTTAACTCATTATTACAGAACGATCTTTCCTGCGTCAGCATGCGGCTCCGTCCGGCCATGAAAAGCGCATCTCAGCTTGACCGGCGGATCATATTTGGTAATACCAGTGACGGGGCGACGCCTGGCGACATCCATTATGACAACAGTCCGGCTCGCAGCACGCAGGGCGCCATGCTTGGCCGCAAGGGAGGATGCAATGCCGAAGACGATGAAGGGTCCCGCCATTTTCCTGGCACAGTTCGCGGGCGACAAGGCGCCCTTCAACTCGCTTCCCGCAATCGCGAAATGGGCGGCAGGCCTTGGCTACAAGGGCATCCAGATCCCGACCTGGGACGGACGGCTCTTCGACCTCGAAAAGGCGGCCGCCTCGAAAGACTATTGCGACGAGGTCAAGGGCATCTGCAGAGAGGCCGGAGTCGAGATCACCGAGCTTTCCACCCACCTTCAGGGGCAGCTCGTCGCGGTCCACCCGGCCTATGACGCGCAGATGGACGGCTTTGCGCCGGCGAAGGTCCACAACAACCCGAAGGCGCGGCAGAAATGGGCGGTCGAGCAGTTGAAGGCGGCCGCCAAGGCTTCACGCCATCTGGGCCTTGACGTCTCGGTTTCCTTTACCGGGTCGCTCGCCTTTCCTTATCTTTATCCATTCCCGCAACGCCCTGCCGGTCTCATCGAGGAAGCCTTCAAGGAGCTTGCCCGGCGATGGAAGCCGATACTCGATGTTTACGAGGACCATGGCGTGGATATCGGCTACGAGATTCACCCAAGTGAGGACGTTTTCGACGGTGCCACCTTCGAAATGTTTCTCGATGCGCTCGGCGGCCACAAGCGCTGCAACATAAACTACGATCCCTCGCATTTCCTGCTGCAGCAACTGGACTATCTCGCCTTTATCGACATCTACCACGAGCGGATCAAGGCGTTCCATGTGAAGGATGCCGAGTTCAACCCGGACGGACGCCAGGGTGTTTATTCCGGCTACCAGAGTTGGATAAACCGCGCCGGACGCTTCCGCTCCCTGGGCGACGGTCAGGTTGATTTCGGCGGCATCTTCTCCAAGCTGGCGCAGTATGGCTACGATTCCTGGGCAGTGCTCGAATGGGAATGCTGCCTCAAGCATCCCGAAGACGGCGCGGCCGAAGGCGCGCCTTTCATTGCCAGTCACATCATCCGGGTTACGGAAAAGGCCTTCGATGACTTTGCCGCAGGCAAGACCGACCGAAAGCTTCTCAAGGCAATGATGGGTATATAGTCCGTGGGTGCAAAGTTCAGGGAGGAACAGGATGGTCAGCGGCAGGAAGGTGGAATCCGGAGAGGGTCCGATACGGCTGGGCATGGTGGGCGGTGGGCAGGGCGCTTTCATAGGCGCCGTCCATCGCATCGCCGCACGCATGGATGGCGAATTCCAGCTCGTTGCCGGGGCCCTGTCCTCGAACCCTGAGCGCGCGAAGGCTTCGGCCGCCGAACTCGGCCTTGACCCGGATCGCAGCTACGGCTCCTTTGCCGAGATGGCAAAGGCCGAGGCCAAGCGGCCCGACGGCATCGAGGCGGTAGCCATCGTCACGCCAAATAACGTCCACTACCCTGCCGCCAGGGCGTTCCTCGAGGCAGGCATCCATGTCATTTGCGACAAGCCACTGGCCTCCAACCTGGCTGACGCGAAGAAGCTGGCGGCACTGGTGGAAAAGACCGGCAAGGTGTTTGTTCTCACGCACAACTACACCGGCTACCCCATGGTCCGCCAGGCGAGGGAAATGGTTGCCAGGGGCCAGCTCGGCGACATTCGCGTCGTGCAGGCCGAATATCCGCAGGACTGGCTGACGGAGGCCATAGAAAATACGGGGCAGAAGCAGGCCTCCTGGCGCGTGGACCCGAAGCAGGCCGGCGTGGGCGGCGCGCTGGGGGACATCGGCACCCATGCCTACAATCTCGCCCGCTTCGTATCTGGCCTCGAACTCGATTCACTCTCTGCCGACATCGATTCCTTCGTCGCCGGCCGGGTTCTCGACGACAATGCCCATGTGCTGCTCCGCTTCAAGGCCAAGGGAAATGCACCGGCCGCCAAGGGCATGATCTGGGCGAGCCAGGTAGCGCCCGGCCACGAGAATGGTCTGAAGCTGCGCATCTACGGCACCAAAGGCGGGCTGGAATGGACACAGGCCGACCCGAACTATCTCTGGTACACGCCTTACGGCCAACCGAAGCAATTGCTGACCCGTGCCGGCGCCGGCGCCATGCCCGTCGCCGCGCGCGTAACCCGGGTGCCGTCGGGCCATCCGGAAGGCTATCTGGAAGGCTTCGCCAACATCTATCAGGAAGCCGCACGCGCGATCCGGGCCGCGCGCCGAAAGGGCGGCAAGCCCGGCAAGGAGGTGATCTTCCCGACTGTTCAGGACGGCGTGGAAGGCGTTGCCTTTGTCGAGGCCTGCGTGAAGTCCTCGAAGAAGAACGGGGCCTGGATGAAATTGTAGGAAGCGGGGGCCCCTGCAGGATGTCGACAGCTCTCGCCGCACTTGCGCCATGCAGGCAGGAAGCCGGCCCGTCCCTCATGTGAGGCGGCGCAAGTACCCGCCTCAGAAAGCTGGAGGAAAGCAGTGAAGATCGGCATGTGCATGTTCCTCTGGACCACGAAGGTGACGAAGAAACACGAACCGCTTTTGAAGGACATCAAGGCGGCGGGGTTCGATGGTGTTGAAATCCCGATCTTCGAAGGTACTGCGGACGATTATTCACGACTTGGCGAACGCCTCGACCGCATCGGGCTTGGGCGGACCGCCGTGTCGGCCATGGGCGACCCGGGAATGAACCTGATTTCGCCCGATGCCGCCACGCGCAAGGCAGGCATAGCCTACATGAAATGGGCGATCGACTGCGCCGCCGCGCTCGGTGCGCCCACCCTGTCGGGCCCGCTGCATTCAACGCTCGGCCTGTTTTCCGGGACGGGGCCGACAGCCGCCGAGTTGAAGCGCTCGCTGTCCTGCCAACGCGCCATCGGCGATCATGCCGGCAAGCGTGGCGTCACCATCGGCCTGGAGGCTCTTAACCGGTTCGAATGCTACCTTTTCAATACGATGGACGCTCTCTGCGCTCACATAGACGAGATCAACAGGCCGCATATCAGGGCGATGTACGACACGTTCCACGCCAATATCGAAGAGGCCGACCCGATCGGCGCCTTTACGAGGAACCGCAGGAACATCGTCCACGTCCATATTTCGGAGAACGACCGCGGCGTGCCGGGGCGGGGCAACATTCCCTGGAAGGAAACCTTCGCCGCCATCCGCAAGAGCGGCTATGACGATTGGCTCACCATCGAATCCTTCGGCCGCGGCCTGAAGGATCTCGCTGCCGCCACCAAGGTCTGGCGCGATTTCGCGGAAAGTCCCGAGGCGGTCTACCGCGAAGGCTATCGGCACATCAGGGAAGGCTGGCGGCAGGCAGCCTGATCCTGCAGCAACCACCCGACTGGAAGAAGGCTGGGCTGCGTTTCCAAAAAGCGGCAAGGTCCCGTCGCCGGCAGGTAGATCCATCCCGCCCGCAACTATTCCCGCACTGCTCCCGTCAAGGGCGGCTGCACGACCGTGTATGGGCGGTACTTCTCATAATCCGATTGCGGAACGGGAGCCGCCAGGAGCTTCATGTTTCTCTCCAGGCTGGAAGCCTTGCCGGTACCGATCAGCACGGACGCGACCGTCGCTTCAGCCAGGGGAAATTGCAGGGCAGCGGCTGCCAGCGGATACCCGCCCTCGGCGGCTGTCCCTTCCATGGCCCGCACCTTGTCCTGCACGTCCTGCGGCGCCGGGCCATAGTCGAAATGTGCGCCGGCGGTGGCGCCGGTTGCGAGTATACCGGAGTTGAACACTCCGCCTATCACCAATGAAGTTCCGGCTTCCCGGCACAGCGGGATCAGTTCGGCCTCGGCGGATCGGTCGAGGAGCGAGTAGCGGCCGGCGAGCAGGATGCAGTCGAGAGGAGCGCGGCGCAGGACGTTCAGGCATATTTCGACCTCATTGACACCCAGCCCATAGGCCGAAATCGTACCGTCCGATTTCAGCTCTTCCAGCGCCCTCAGCCCGCCGCCTAGCAGTTGGGCAAGATGAATCTTGGTCAGTTCGATGCCGTGCGTGTATACGCCGATATCGTGGACATAGAGTATGTCGATGCGGTTCAGGCCGAGCCGCGCATGGCTAAAATCCACCGAGCGCATGATGCCATCATAGCTGTAGTCATATTGCAGCTTGAACGGCAGCGGATCGACAAAGCCGAGCTTTGGAACCTGGTCTTCCGGCACTGGTTTCAGGAGTCGCCCGACCTTGGTGGACAGCACATAGCTGTCGCGCGGCCGGCCTGAAAGAAAATCGCCAAAGCGACGTTCGGAAAGACCGAAACCGTAGTGCGGGGCGGTATCGAAATAGCGTATTCCCGCTCGCCAGGCAGCATCGAGCGCGGCCATGGCGTTATCGCGCGAGACTGCTTCGTAAAGATTGCCTAGCGATGCGCCGCCGAAGCCATACTCCGTGACTTCCAGCCTGGTCCTGCCGATGCGGCGCTTCTTCATGGCCATGTCTCCGTCCCGTCTGGCCGCAGAAGGGACTTGGTGCGTTCAGAGCGTGGCTCCCAGGTGCCAGGGCACGAACTCGTTGTCGCCATAACCGAACAGCTCGCTCTTGGTCTTCCTGCCCGAAGCCGTCGCGACGATAAGCTCGAAAATCTCGCGCCCCATTTCCGCGACCGTTTTTTCGCCCGAGGCGATAACGCCGCAATCAAGGTCCATGTCCTCTTCCATCGCGTGGTACAGCGCGGAGTTGGTGGCCACCTTGATTGACGGCGTGGGGTGGCTGCCGAAGCAGGAACCGCGACCCGTAGTGAAAACGATGACATTGGCTCCGCCTGCCACCTGGCCCGTCGCTGAAACGGGGTCGTAGCCCGGCGTGTCCATGAAGACGAGGCCTCGCCCGCTCACCCGCTCGGCATAGTTGAAAACGCCGTTCAGGGTAGTCGATCCGCCCTTTGCAACCGCCCCAAGGGATTTCTCGAGAATGGTCGTCAGCCCGCCGCGCTTGTTGCCGGGCGAGGGATTATTGTCGATCGAGGCACCATGCTTGGCCACATGCTCCTCCCACCACCTGATGAGCCCGTACAGCTTGTCGGCGATCTCAGGCGTTGCGGCGCGCGACGCCAGCAGGTGCTCGGCGCCATAAATTTCGGTCGTCTCGGAGAGGATGCCGATGCCACCCACATCTGCCAGTATGTCAACCGCCGCGCCCAGGGCCGGGTTGGCGGTAATGCCGGACATGCCGTCGGAGCCACCACATTGCAGCCCCACCACGATCTCGCTGAGCGGGATCGGTTCCCTCTTGAGATGACCCACCTCTTCGGCAATCTCCTCCAATACGCCCATGGCGCGCTCGACGGATCTGCGAGAACCGCCGGAATCCTGAATGTTGAAGTGACGCTTGCCTGCGGCGACGCCCTTCTGGCCATAGAGCGTGAGCTGGTTCACTTCACAGCCAAGGCCTACCATCAGGACCCCGCCGAAGTTGGGATGGCGGGCATATCCGGCCAACGTCCGGTGCAGCACCATCATGCCATCGCCCGTGGCGCTCATCCCGCATCCCTGTCCGTGGACGATGGGAACAAAGCCGTCGATGCCGGGAAATTGGGGCAGTAGGCGCCTGTTGGCTTCGCTTGCGATCGCGTGGCAGACGGTTGCGGAACAATTCACGCTTGCAATGATGCCGACAAAGTTGCGCGTCCCGGCCCGCCCGTCAGCACGTCTGAAACCCATGAAACTACGCGCCTTGTCAGCCTCGGTCGCGCGCAGGGCTGCACCCGGCGGCACCACTGGCAGGCGGCCCGCCTCGAAGGCCAGATTGTGCGAATGGACATGCTCGCCAGGCTTGATGTCCCGCGTGGCGCGGCCGATGGCCTGCGCATATTTCACTACCGGCTCGCCGGCTGCAATGGGCCGAACGGCCACCTTGTGCCCCGGCTCGATGGGCTCCGCAACCGATGCACCATTGTGCAGCGGCGCTCCCGCCTCCAGCCTGCCATTGGCAACGGCAACATTGTCCGCCGGGGACAGGAGTATGCTTCTTGCGACCTGCACAATATGCCCTCCGGGCTGCCGCGCCGCAGACGTTTACCCCGGTGTGGCAGGCTCTGTTATCGGGAATGTCATTTATCGGCAAAAGGGCTTTTTGCGTCAATTGCTTCGGCGCCCGGGTGCGGATCCGCGGCGAAAAGCGATTGAATGAAGCAAGTCCTGCGGGTTGCAGACCGGCCGCATAAGCAGATTGCCGCAGCCACGCTTTGGCATTTTGCTGTGACGGCGCACCGTGTTACGCAAAGGGAGAAGAGGAGAAGGCAGTTGCCGATACTCAGGCACAGGACGAGGAGCATTCCTGTCGCGCTTGTCGCGACCTGGTTCCTCGCGCTGCAGTCTCTTCTTGGCGCATTCGCCTTGGGAAACGCCGCCCCGGCTGGCCAACTCGACATATTCGGCAACGTGCTTTGCACGCAGGACGGCGCCAAAGCGCTGCCGGGCAGCGATCCCCATCGGCAATCCTTGCCCCCCTGCTGCAACGCCGGCTGCGTTCTCTCTGGCGCCACCTTCACCCCGCCCACGCCAACCTCAGCGACAGCACCCAGCGTCAACTTCGAAAACGTTGCCTATGTAGCCCACAGGCCAGCGCCGGTGCGCGCTGCACGCGAGCGCTCCACAGCAAATCCGCGCGCCCCTCCGCTTGCTGTCTGAGCGAAGCCGGTGTCCGTCGCCACGCTGCACGGATGCCTTGTCCAAGGTTGAATGGCTGCCGCTCGAGGCGCAGCCCCCTCGTGGAGATTCCCATGTCTATCATGCAAATTGTTACCGGCCGTGCGGCCGTTCGCTCGGCGCGCCCCTTCCGCTCATTCGAGGCGCGGTTGGGTATCGTCGTCTTCACCCTCGCCCTGATATTTGCCGGTGCGCATGGCGTGCTGGCGCATGAATTCAAGTTCGGCGATCTCGAAATCGGCCATCCCTGGTCGCGCGCCACGCCGCACGGAGCGCAGGTCGCCGGCGGCTACATGACCATCACCAATCAAGGCAGCAGTGCCGACCGCCTGGTTTCGGTGTCATCCGATATTTCGGACAAGGCCGAGATCCATGAGATGGCCGTCAAGGATGGGGTCATGACCATGCGCCCTGTCGAAGGCGGACTGGAAATCCCTGCAGGCGCCACGGTTGAGCTGAAGCCCGGCGGCTATCATCTGATGCTTATGGGATTGAAGCGCCCGCTCGCAAAGGGTGAAAGTTTTCCTGCCAGCCTAACTTTCGAGAAAGCCGGAAGTGTCACGGTCGAATTCCGGGTCGAAGGCATCGGAGCCGCGGCAGATTCGGAACACTCGCACCACTGACCGAAGCAGGAGCCCCATCTCTCCCGGCCACCACTGGCACCGGGGCGGGTGCCCATCCACCCGCCTCCTCTCATGATGCGGTCGAAACTGGAGTCGCGGCAGACCCTGGCTCGATTCTTCATTCGTATCGGTTGAAGCACCTGCCAGCCGCGTGTCATCATGTTTCGGTCCGCCAGGGCGACGCCGGATTGAGGGACACGACGATGGACAAAGCGGAAATCGGTCTGATCGGCCTTGGCACGATGGGCTCGAACCTTGCGCTCAACATTGCCGAAAAGGGCCACTCCATCGCGGTGTTCAACCGCACGGTCTCGCGGGTGGACGAGTTCAGGGCGGGCGCGGGTCAGCTTGCCGAGCGTATTGTGCCATGCCGCGACCTTGATGAACTGGCGCAAGCCATCCGCCCGCCGCGCCCGGTCATTATCATGGTGGCGGCTGGAACCCCGGTGGATGAGCAAATCGCAGCGCTTCGCCGCAAATTGCAGCCCAATGATATCGTAATCGACGCCGGCAACGCCAACTTCCACGACACGGTGCGACGTTTCAAGGAATTGGAAGGGTCCGGCCTGACTTTCATCGGCATGGGCGTGTCCGGCGGTGAAGAGGGTGCGCGCCACGGTCCCTCCATCATGGTCGGCGGCACGGAGGAAAGCTGGAAGCGCGTCGAACCCGTCCTTGCTGCGATTGCCGCTCGTTTCAGGGGAGAGCCCTGTGCGGCGTGGCTCGGCCCCGATGGGGCCGGACACTTCGTGAAGACCATCCACAACGGCATCGAATATGCCGATATGCAGATGATCGCCGAAATCTACGGCATATTGCGTGATGGGCTCGGCATGGAAGCGAAGGAGATCGCGCCCGTCTTCGCCCACTGGAATGAAGGCCGCCTGAACTCCTATCTCATCGAAATCACCGCCAAGGTTCTTGCCGCGGACGACCCGAAGACAGGCAGGCCGATGGTGGACATGATCCTGGATCGCGCCGGACAAAAGGGAACCGGCAAGTGGTCGGCCATAGAGGCACAGCAACTCGGCGTGCCGGCCACGACAATCGAGGCGGCCGTGGCGGCGCGCGTGCTCTCCTCGTTCAAGGGCGAGCGGCTTGAGGCCCAAAAAATGTATCACGACCTGCCGGCCGAGAGGATCGGCGGTGGACGCGAGGCGCTGCTCGCAGATTTGGAGCTTGCCCTGCTCGCAGGCAAGATTGCCGCCTACGCTCAGGGCTTTGCAATCATGGCGGGGGCGTCGCGCGAGTTCGGCTGGAACCTGCCCATGCCAACAATAGCGAAGATATGGCGGGCAGGTTGCATCATTCGTTCTGCCATGCTGGACACCATGGCCGAGGCCCTTGCCAGCGGCGGCGCAGAGGAAAATCTTTTGATGGCTCCGGCCTTCGTCGCGCTGATGAAAGAATCGCATTCCTCCTTGCGCCGCATAGTCGCCCGCGCGGCCCTGGCCGGCCTGCCCGTTCCGGCGCTTGCCTCGGCACTTGGCTATTTCGATGCCTACCGGCAAGGCCGCGGCACTTCCAACCTGATCCAGGCCCAACGCGATTTCTTCGGGGCGCACGGTTTCGAAAGAATCGATGACAAGGGCGCCTTCCACGGCCAGTGGGAGTAGCACTCGCCGCAGACCCGACAGGCGGACGTTGGAGCGACGGCCGTCGGTTAGAGCCTTTTACCGCTCCGGCAGATTCCGGCAGCACGGATTGATTGAAGTGCTCCTCGCTGTCTTCCAGCGATCCCGGCGAACAGCTTACGCCTCGTGCCTGAGGCTCAAGCCACTGCCTTTGTCGAACAGCGCCACCTTCTCCGGATTCCAGCCGAACCGCACCGACTGGTCCACTGCAACAGCCGTCTGTGCAGGCACGGTCGCGCGCAGTTGGAGGTCGCCCACCCTCAGTGTCACGATCTTCTGGACCCCGTGATTTTCCAGGTCATGCACCAGCGCCTCGACAGGGGCCCCGCTTTCGAGATGCAGGTCTTCGGGACGAATGCCAAAGACGAGCGGGCGGCCATCGGCCGCGCCGCCCGTCCCGGCGCCCCCCGAACCGTTCTCCGACAATGGCAGTTCGAATGTCTTTGGCGCCATCACCGCACGCCCATCGACCAGGCGCCCCTCCATCAGATTCATGGGCGGCGAGCCGACGAAGCTGGCGACATAGGTGTTGCGCGGGTTGTTGTAGATCTCCTGCGGGGTACCGGTCTGCACGATACGGCCGCGATGGAGAACGCCCACCTTGTCCCCCATCGACATTGCCTCGATCTGGTCGTGTGTCACGAAAAGGAAGGTAGCGCCGAGTTGCATCTGCAGGTTCTTCAGTTCCGTGCGTAATGCCTCGCGCAGCTTCGCATCCAGGGCCGAAAGCGGCTCGTCCATCAGGAACACGCGCGGCTTGCGCACGATGGCACGGCCGATGGAAACGCGCTGCATCTCGCCGCCGGAAAGGCGATCCACCTTCCGGTCGAGGAGGTGCTCGATCCGCAGCGTCCGCGCGGCCCTTTCCACGCGCTCCTTGATCTCGGCATCAGGCAGGCGGCGAATCTTTGGCTTGAGTGGGAATTCGAGATTTTCGCGCACCGTATAGCGCGGGTAGAGCGAGTATTGCTGCAACACCAGCGCCACGTCGCGTTCCGCCGCGCTCCAGCCCGCGACATCGACTCCGTCTATGTATATCTGGCCTTCCGAGGGTTTCTCGAGCCCGGCGATGAGGCGCAGCGTCGTTGTCTTGCCAGCGCCGGTCTCGCCCAAGAGCACGAAGAATTCGCCATCCGCAATATCGAGATCAAGGCGGGAGAGCGCCGTTTGAGCGCCGAATGACTTGCTGATGTTCTTGAGCTGGATATGCGCCATTACAGGGAAACCCCAAGCGATCTGCCGCTTGCCTTGTCGAAGAAATGCGCCTGTGCCGGGTCGATGCGCGCGAAGACCTTTTCGCCCGTTCCCGAGATGAAGCCGCTCTTGGTGCGGGCGCGTAGCACTTCCTTGCCCACCTTGAGGTCGACTATGTCGAATGAGCCGAGCGGTTCGATGAGTTGCGCCTCGACCGGCAGGAAACCGTCCGCGGGCTCGAGCCGGACCAGCACGCCTTCCGGGCGGACGCCGAGCGCGATGCCGTCGGACGCTGCATGGCCGTTGAGCTTTGACAGAAGCTCGCGCGGAAACGGAAAGCCGCGCTCCGTCCCGCCCACGGCAACGGCCACCTCGCCTCCGGTTTCGCGGATCGTGGTGTCTGCGACGTTCATGACCGGGCTGCCGACGAACTGTGCCACGAACAGGTTCGTCGGGCGCTGGTAGACCTCTTCCGGCGTACCGACCTGCTGAAGCACGCCCTCATGCATGATCACGATACGATCCGCCAGGCTCATTGCCTCGATCTGGTCGTGCGTGACGTAGATCGTGGTCGACCCCTGCTTGACGTGCAGGCGCTTGATCTCGGCGCGCATTTCTTCACGCAGCTTGGCGTCGAGTGCGCCGATCGGCTCGTCCATCAGCATGGCCTTCGGCCGCCGCACCAGTGCCCGCCCGATGGCCACGCGCTGCATATCGCCGCCCGAAAGCGCGGAAGGGCGCCTGTCCAGCAAATCGGTTATGCGCAGCACCTGCGCGACCTCGCGGACGGCCTTGTCAATATCCGCCTTGGCCATGCGCGTTGCACGCAAGGGAAAGGCGATGTTCTCGTATACCGTCATATGCGGGTACAGCGAGAAGGACTGGAACACCATGGCAATGTCCCGGTCCGAGCATTTGAGGTGCTGGACCTTCTTGCCGTCGATGAGAATGTCTCCCTCGTCGATGGTCTCCAGCCCGGCAATGGCGCGCAGCGTGGTCGTCTTGCCGCAACCCGACTGCCCGAGCAGCACGATGAATTCGTTATCGGCAATGGTCAGGTTGAGGTCCTTGATGACCTGCACGGCGCCGAACCATTTCTGCACGCCGCGAAGTTCGATCTGCGTCATGCCTTTCCCTCGTGGTGATCGGAGACATCGAACACGCCATCCGCGTCCTGAGGCTTCACCTCCGGCTTGCCGAACCAGTTGGTGCACATGAATGTCACCAGGCCGACAATGATGATGGTCACCCCATAGCGGTGCAGGAAGAGGCTCCATGGCTGGCATAGGGCCACAATGCCGAGCACCATCACCAGCTCTGCGATGCGTTGCAGTTTGGCGCTGCTTATCATTTGCGGATCGCTCCGAAGGACATGCCGCGCAACAGATGGTTGCGGAGCAGGAAGGTAAAGAAGGCGACAGGCAGCAGGAACAGGAAGGTTCCGGCAGCGATCACCGTCCAGTCCGGCAGGCCCGAGCCGACCTGGCTGGGAATGAAGGGCGGCGCCGTCTGCGCGCGGCGGTTGGTCATCATCAGCGCAAAGGCATATTCATTCCAGGCCGTGATGAAGCAGAACACCGCCGTCGCCGCGATTCCGGTGGCCGCTTCCGGCAGCACGATCTTGAAGAAGGCCTGCATGCGCGTGTAGCCGTCCACAAGTGCCGCTTCCTCATACTCCTTCGGAATCTCGTCGATGAAGCCCTTCATGAGCCACACCGAGAAGGAGAGGTTGAAGGCCGTGTAGAGGATGATGAGGCCGACATGCGTGTCGGTCAGCCCGACCATCCGGTACATAAGGAACATCGGGATGGCCACCACCACTGGCGGCAGCATGCGTGTGGACAGGATGAAAAAGAGCAGGTCCCCCTCGCCTTTCACCTTGAAGCGCGAGAAGCCATAGGCCGTGAAAGTGCCCATGCCGACCGCCAGCACGGTGGATGTGACGGCCACGATGAGCGAATTCAGGAAGCGGCTGGGATATGCGGACCACTGCACGTCCCCCCTACCGTCGCGCACCACCTTTTCGCCGCCGTCGAAAACCATGCGTTCCCACCAGGGAGCAGCGGCATATTCCTCCGGCGTCGGCTGCTCGCGCAGCTGCGAGCGCTTCGTCATCAGCTTGACGAAGGGCGAAATCTCGGGCGTGAACACCACCGTAGGCGGAATGGTCGTTGCAAGGTTGCGCGGCTTGAACGAGGTGGAAACGATCCAATAGATCGGCGCCAGGAAGATTATCGTGATGATCAGGACGGCGACGATGGCGATCTTGTTGAGCGCCCGCTCGCCGGAAGTCTGTACGGCGGCCATCCTAGCGCTCCTTCACCTTGTTCAGATATTTCACGTAGATGTTGGTGATGGCCAGCACCATTATGAGCACGATGTAGGCAAGCGCGCAGGAACGGCCGGTCTGCCACTCCTGGAATGCCATCTTGTAGAGTCGGATCGCGATCACCTCCGTGCTCGGCTGGGTGGAGAGCACATAGGCGAGGTCGAAGGTCTTGAAGGCTTCCATGGTGCGAAAGATGATGGCGATCATCAGGATCGGCGCCACCAGCGGCAGCGTGATGCGGAAAAAGGTGTAGAAGGGGCCGGCCCGGTCTATCGCCGCTGCCTCGTAGAGATGCTTTGGCACGGCAGACAGGCCGGCCAGCGAAAGCAGCATGACAAAGGGCGCCCACATCCAGATATCGGTAATCGCAACCGCATATAGCGCCATGCGGGGATCGCCGAGCCATTCGAACTTGCCCAGGCCCAGCGCCCAGTTGATCACCCCCCAGGACGGATCGTAGAGCAGCTTCCAGAACAGGCCGACGACTGCCATGGAAAGCATCATCGGCAGGAGCAGCAGCGTGGTGATGAGCCCCTTGAAGGGAATGTCCCGGTTCAGCAGCATTGCCGTGCCAAAACCGACGACGACCTGGCCGACCACGGAAATGATCACATATTTCGCGGTAACTGCGAAATTGTTCCAGATATAGGGATCGTTGAGCAGGTCGCGATAATTCTGCAGGCCGACGAAATTCGCCGGAGCATTTGTTGAGGCGCGAAAATCCGTGAAGGAATAGCCGAGCGAATAGGCCAGCGGAAAGATGTTGAAGACGATCAGGAACAGGATCGTCGGAATGATGAAAAGATTGCGGATTGCCAGGTCGCTCATGCCGCGGCTAGCGGCGCGGGATTTGGGATCCAGCGTTGTCATGACGGCAGTCGCCACGGGGTATTCCTCTGCTTGCCTCGATCAAAAAGGCAGAGGGAGTAGCCTCCCTCCGCCAACCGCGAGTTATTGTACTCGCCCGTACTTCTTGAACGTCGCTTCCCAGTCGCCAGCAACGGCGTCGAGCGCTTCCTTCGCCGTGCCCTGGCCGTTCACGACAAAGGGATAGATCCGCTGGTTGAACTGCTGCAGCAGCTCCGCATATTCCGGCACTGCCCAGAAGTCCTTCACCTTGAACATCGTCTCGTAGAAGGCCTTGTTGTAAGGCGTCGCGTTCTGGAACGCCTCCGACTCCAGCACGGCCTTGTTGCAGGTATAGCCTCCAAGCTCTGCCCATTTCTGCTGCGTGTCGTCCCGGATGAACCACTCCAGGAATTTCATCGCCTCTTCCTTGTTGTCGGAGTAGGAGACAATGGAAATTCCCTGGCCTCCAAGCGCCGCGAACTGATCGCCATCGGGCCCGGCCGGATTGGCGAAGAAGCCCGTATTCTTGGCATTCGGGTTGGTCGACTCGTTGAGAAGCGAGGGGAAGAACGCAAAGTAGTTCATGCTCATCGCCGCCAGGCCTTCGGTAATTGCCTGGTTGTTCTCGACGAAGAAGGCGTTGGTCCAGCCCGGAGGCGTGAACTCGTAGAGCTTGCGGTAGTTTTCCAGCGCCGCTACGGCCTTGTCCGAATTGACGATTCCGTCGACCTTATAGGTCGCATAGTCGCCGAGTTCCGCGCCGTAGGAGAACAGCGCGTTCTCCACGCCCATCGCCAGGCCGTCATACTGGTTCTGCGTATATATGGCGATGCCGTACCGGTTCTCGTCCGGCCGGTGGAAGAACTCCGCTATGTCGGTCAGTTCCTTGAAGGTCTTCGGCACGTCGAGTTCGTAGCCGTACTTCGCCTTGAAGGCTTCCTTCTCCTTCGGGTCTTCGAACCAGTCCTTCCGGTACGACCAGCCCACGGCGTCGCCCTCGGTCGGGATGGCCCAGTATTTGCCGCTGCCGCCTGGATATTCGGCATAGTACTTGACGGTTGCCTCGGCCATCTTGTCGAGAACGTTGTGTTCCTTTACGAAATCGGTGAGGTCGACATAGTGACCACCCTCGGAAGCAGCGCCCAGCCATTGCGAGTCGCCCACGACGAGATCATAGGCGTTGCCATGAGCATTGAACTCGGCGAATGCCTTGGTCTGGAAGTCGGCCCAGGGCGTCGTCTCGACGACGATCTTCACGCCCGTTTCCTTCTCGTAGAGGTTGCCGAGTTCCTGCAGGTAGTTGGACGGATCCCACTCCGCCCAGAAGATGGTGAGTTGCTTGTCCTGTGCGTGAACGGAAGTCCCGCAGGCAAGCGCTAGACTGATGCCAGCAAGAATGCTGGTCAATGACATGCGCATAGTTCTTCCTCCCTTGTGCGCGTGCTTCCTGGCTGTTTGGCCGGCGCGCGTGCCGGCCCGGCAGTTCCTTTCCGTAACGTACCTCCGGCGGCGGCCCTCCTCGCCCCCTTTCCGGATATTCCGCGGCTCTCCTCAGGCATGGCCGCACTTCCTAAATCTGGTATTACCAATTCTGGCGCCCCGTCAAGGGCTTTTCAACCGATTCAGAGTGACCGCAGGCCCGCAGGATACGCACATCCATCGATTTTTCCTTGCTTTTCTTGGCGTCTGTACCCCCTTTTTCTCCCTGTAGTTTCGTAAGGCAAACAAGGTGCTATCGCACTTTTCCAAATCTGGTCACACCAGTTTGAGCAATCGTGTTCGCTGCCGCACGCTTCTATGACCCCGCTTCCTCCACCGCCGCCCGCACCAGGGCTGCAGCCGCCCATTGGGCGACCGAAAGCGTTTCAGCGCTGTCCAAGCCCCACATATCCTTGAGCACGACCAGGACCTCGACCCCGAATATCAGCGACAATGCCTGTGCAAGCCGATCGAAGGAACGCGGCGAAAGTTCGTCCTTCAGCGGCGCGATCGCCTCCTTCAGAAGGTCCTTGCGATGGCCGCGAGCGAACTGAGGCTCCTCGTTCGGCATGCCCGCCTGCCGCTGGGCCCATTGATCCAGCGAGAGCTTGAGCGCCGCCTTGAACGTGGCCTCGAAGGCTTCGATGCGGGGCATGGCTGTATCGAAGAGGGCGGCCACGCGCTTTTCCGCGTTTTTCGACCTGGAAGTCCACGTGAGTATCGGCCCCAGCGCCTCGTTCACCACGGCCTGCACGAGAGCTGCCTGGCTTGGGAAATAGCGATAGGCCGTGGCGCGGGAAACCTGCGCAGCCTCTGCAACCTCACTGACCGACGGGGTGGCACCAGCCTGCATGAGGCGTATTGCCGTCTGCAGCATCAACCGCCGGGTTCGTGCCCTGGGCCCCTTTTCTTCGCCATGTGCGCCCGATTGACGTGAGATATCCATATCAATATGATACGCCAGTCTCACAAAAAAGCAACGGCTTCGCTGCGAAGGCTGGGGGAGACAAATTGAGGCGATGAAACGCATCTATGTCGTCGGAACCGCCGACACCAAAGGCGAGGAGTTGGCATATCTTGCCGACGCGATCGCAGAAACCGGCGCCGCGATCACCCGTGTCGATGTCGGAACGCGCGGTGCCCTGGTGCCGGTCGACGTTGCTGCGCGGGAGGTTGCGGCGCATCATCCGGAGGGCACGTCCGCGGTGCTCGTCACCAATGATCGCGGCACGGCGGTCGCAGCCATGGGTGAGGCCTTTGCCCGCTTTGTCGCGACCCGTAAGGACATCGCCGGCATCATCGGCATTGGCGGCGGCGGCGGTACGTCCATCATCGCGGCCGGCATGCGGGCCCTTCCGCTAGGCCTTCCCAAGATCATGGTTTCCACGCTCGCCTCGGGCGACACGGCACCCTATGTCGACATATCCGACATCGTCATGATGCCGGCGGTCACCGACATGGCAGGTCTGAACCGCATATCCAGGGTGGTGCTGCACAACGCCGCCCAGGCAATTGCCGGGATGGCAGCGCGCCCGGCCGGAGACGTCGAGGGGAAACCGGCGGTAGGGCTCACCATGTTCGGGGTCACCACCCAGGCTGTCACCGCCATGGTCGAAAGCCTGCGGGCCGACTATGACTGCATGGTCTTCCACGCCACCGGAACAGGCGGCCGCACAATGGAGAAGCTCGCCGACAGCGGGCTCCTTGCCGGCATCATCGACATCACCACCACGGAAGTGTGTGACCTTCTGCTGGGTGGCGTTCTGCCGGCTACAGAAGACCGTTTCGGTGCCGTCGCAAGAACGGGCCTTCCCTATGTCGGCTCGGTCGGCGCGCTCGACATGGTGAATTTCTGGGCGCCATCCACGGTCCCGGAACGCTACAAGGACCGGCTTTTCTATCCACACAATCCCAATGTTACGCTGATGCGCACCACCGTGGACGAATGCCGGCGCATCGGCCGGTGGATCGGCGAGAAGCTCTCGCAATGCGAAGGGCCGGTGCGCTTCCTCATCCCGGAAAAAGGCGTCTCCGCACTCGATATGGAAGGCGGTCCATTCTTCGATCCGGTGGCGGACGCGGCATTGTTCGAGGCAATCGAGCAGGCGATCAAGCCCAGCGATAGCCGTCGCATCCAACGCCTGCCACTGCATATCAACGACCCGGAATTCGCAAGGGCGGCGGTGCGGGCGTTCCGTGAAATCGCAACCTGACAGGATCTGTTCGATGAAGGCCTCAATTCTCACATTCCTTCAGTCCATCCAGCGCGATCGCGTCGAGAGGGATGCGTGATGGCCTTCATTCCCCGCGCAAGGATCCTTGAGAAGTTCCGTGCCATGATCGAGGCCGGCACGCCCATCATTGGCGGCGGCGCAGGCACCGGCCTTTCAGCCAAGGCCGAGGAGGCCGGCGGCATCGACCTCATCATCATCTACAATTCAGGCCGCTACCGCATGGCGGGCCGCGGCTCGGCGGCCGGGCTGCTCGCCTACGGCAACGCCAACGAGATCGTCAAGGAAATGGCCTATGAAGTGCTGCCGGTGGTGAAGCGGACTCCGGTGCTGGCCGGCGTCAACGGCACCGATCCTTTTGCGATCATGCCCAGGCTGCTGGCCGAGCTCAAGGAGATGGGCTTCTCCGGGGTTCAGAACTTCCCCACGGTCGGCCTGTTCGATGGCACGATGCGCCGCAGCTTTGAGGAAACCGGCATGGGGTACGGGCTCGAAGTGGACATGATCGCCGAAGCGCACAGGCAGGACCTGCTGACAACGCCCTATGTCTTCAACCCGGACGAGGCGACGGCGATGACGAAAGCGGGGGCCGACATTATAGTCGCGCATATGGGCGTGACCACGGGCGGCTCGATCGGCGCCACATCGGCCAAGTCGCTAGATCAGTGCGTTACCGAGATCGAGGCAATTGCCGAAGCGGCGCGTTCGGTACGCAAGGATGTCATCCTGCTATGCCATGGCGGGCCGATCTCCATGCCCGACGATGCGCGCTACATCCTGGAGCGCATACCGGGCCTGCACGGCTTCTATGGCGCATCCTCCATGGAGCGCCTGCCGGCGGAGAAGGCCATTGCCAGCCAGACGGCCGATTTCAAATCCATCACGATCGGCGGCAGGAAGAACTGAGGAGGAAGCGATGACCGACCGGACCAAAATGTTCGTCTATCCCAGCGATGTCGATGCGTTCGGCTTCGATTGGGGCAAGCTCTCGCTGACGGTCGGGCCGGAGGTCAACGGCGCCCGACAGTTTTCCGGCGGTGTCGTCGACCTGCCACCGGGGCAGGGCCACGCCCGCCACAATCATCCGGGCGCGGAGGAAATCATCTTCGTCATCTCTGGCGACGGGGAACAGATGATCGAGGACGAGGCGGGAAACCCGATCGTGCGCCAGGTAGGTCCAGGCTGCACCTGCTTTATTCCCGAAAGCCGCTATCATTCCACGCTGAATACGGGCAGCACGCCGATGCAACTCTTCGTGGTCTATTCTCCCGCCGGACCTGAACGGACGTTGAGAGAGCTGCCAGACTTCCGGCTGATTCCGGCAGGGGCGTGAGCGCACCAAACGCTCGCGCTACGGTTAGCTCTACTGGCCGCCCCGGTTCCAACCCCGGCCCCGGTCGCCGAACATCTCGTAGCCGGTTTCGGTTACAGCTACCGTGTCTTCCAGCTTGATGAAGCCTCGGGTGGGGTGAAGCATGGTGGTCTCTATCGAAAGCACCATTCCGGCCTCCAGCGGCCTGGTCGAATAGGTGCCTTCATAGCTTACCGGGTGGTTGGTCATCAGGAACGGCACCTCGTGGGTGATAAGCCCCATGCCATGGGCGAAGAAGTCCGTGAACGCCGCGCTGGGGGAAGCTTTCAATACACTCTCCGCATGGGCGATCATGTCGCCGCCCAGCACACCGGCCCGCACCTTCGAGAACGCCGCCTGCTGCACGGCATCGACCTCCGCCAGCAAATCCTCAAGCTCGGAATCCGGCTCGCCCAGCACACCCATCCGGCACAGATCGCCGATATAGCCATGATAGTTGCCGCCCGAATCGATCGACAGCACTTCACCCTTCTTCCACGCCTGATCCGATGCGGCTCGATTGTGACTAGATCCCAAGGTCAGCAGGCAATATTCGAAATGACCTCCCCGATTTGTCTGCTCGCAGCGAAGCCTTTCGATGATCTCCCCCTTGGTGGAACCTTCACGCGCCCAGGCGATGGTGGCCAACATGGCATCCGTGATGATCTCCGATGCCTTCTTCAGCAAGCCAAGTTCGTGCGGCGTCTTGAGTGCGCGCATTCGCTCCAGCATGCCGGTCGCATCGACCAGCTTCGCTTCGGGCAGTGACTGTCTGAGCGCCATATATGCATCCGAAGGCAGGAAAGAAGGCTCTATGCCTATCCTGGCACCGGCTTTGCCGATCGTTTTCAGATGCTCGATCCCGAGACTCGCCGCGTCCAGCGTACCCCAGCTCGACAGATGAAGCGTCGGTGTCCAGAAGGGGTTGTTCTGGTGCTCGCCGCCTTCCATCCGGTTGCCGATATAGGCCGCGTGATCAGGTCCGCCCTTCTCATAGATGACGATGGGCAGATAGCGGCTATGGCCGATCGCATCCATGGCCGAGAAGAAGATGAACTT
>SMEK01000062.1_pt1 | contig 52004 bp, 48 predicted proteins | sample 2456371 | NCBI WGS metagenome assembly SMEK01 (sample SAMN10132590, study PRJNA489261) | soil metagenome | isolation source: day1 antibiotic-loamy sand soil ammended with composted manure from dairy... | place: USA | collected 2015-04-01
GGCGGCACCGTGCTGGCCCGGCCCCACGACGGCGAGGCCGTGGATCTGCTGACCTTGCCGGAGGACGACCGCCGTCGATTCCGCGGCAGCGTCGTGTCGTACGTACCGCAGGACCCGGCGTTGTCGCTCAACCCCGCCCTGCGCATCGGCGTCCAGATCCGTGAGGTGTTGGACGTCCACGGCTACGGCGACTCCGATGCCGAGCGGGCCGCGCGGGTGGCCGAGGTCCTGACCGAGGTCGGGCTTCCCGGGGACGCCGAATACCAGCGACGTTACCCACATCAACTCTCCGGCGGACAGCAGCAACGTGTCGGTATCGCGATGGCGTTCGCGTGCCGACCGCGCGTCGTCGTCCTCGACGAACCCACCACCGGTCTCGATGTGATGACCCAGACCCTGGTGTTGCGCACCGTCGCGCGACTGGCCTCGCAGCACGGTGTCGCCGCGCTCTACATCACGCACGACCTCGCAGTCGTGTCTACTGTGGCCGATCGTGTCGCCGTGATGTACCAGGGCGAGATCGTCGAGACCGGGACGGCGGACGAGGTGCTGCGCAATCCGTCGCATCCGTACACCCGCGAGCTGATCGGCGCGGTCCCTCATCTCGACGCCGAAATCACGTCGCCTGGGACTTCTGAACGCAAGACCGCCTTGTCGGTCTCCGGACTGTCGGTGTCTTATGGCGACAAGGAGGTGTTGCAGGCAGTGGAGCTGCGGGTCCACCCCGGTGAATGCCTCATGCTGCTCGGCGAGTCCGGCTCGGGGAAGACGACGCTGTCCCGATGCGTGGCCGGTCTGACCGACCACTACGAGGGCACTGTTGAACTGGCAGGACAGCCCCTGCCCGCATCGGCACGCAAACGCACCGCCGAACAGTTACGCGCAGTGCAGTATGTCTTCCAAAGTCCGTTCTCCTCGCTCAATCCGCGGCGCACCATCGCACAGTCCGTGGAAGTACCGCTGAGGACGCTGACGGATCTCGACCGCTCCGCTCGCCGTGAGCGTGTCGCGGCGACGCTGGAACGGGTTCGACTGTCCCCGGAACTGGCCGATCGGCTGCCCGGGCAGCTCAGCGGCGGTGAGCGGCAACGTGCGGCCATCGCCCGCGCGCTCGTCACGACGCCGGATGTGCTGCTGTGCGACGAGGTGACCTCCGCCCTCGACGTGTCGGTGCAGGCGTCGATCATCGATTTGCTGTGCTCGTTACGCGAAGAACTGGGTATGGCGATGTTGTTCGTCACCCACAACATCGCCCTCGCCCGTTACGTGGCCGACCGCATCGCGGTGCTGCGCGACGGGTGCATCGTGGAAAGCGGCACGGTCGAGGAGGTCCTGACCGCTCCGCAGCATCCGTACACGCGCGAACTACTGGCCAATACCCCGAGGATGACGTCATGAACACCACACACGGAACGGTTCGTCGAGGATTCGAAGAGGTCCGCGACGTGTTCGACGACATCATCGCCGACAGTCGAGCCGGAGCCGCTTTCGCGGTCGTGCGGCGTGGCGAGACACTGGTGGATCTTTGGGGCGGGATCGCCGACCCCGTCTCCGGACGGCCGTGGTCGTCGGACACGGTCTGCGTGCTGTTCTCCGGGACCAAGGGGATCACCGCCGCGGTCGCGGCGAAATGTTCGTCTGTATTGGACCCTGACGCTCCGGCGCAGAAGCACTGGCCCGAGTTCCGACGTGACGACGTACGCGTGTCCCATGTACTGTCACACACCGCAGGATTGCCCTATGTAGACGGTGAACACGACTTCCTGGACACCGCTTCGGCGGAACGGATCCTCGCGAATCAAGAACCACTGTGGACACCCGGAACCCGCGTCGCCTACCACGCGATCACTTACGGTTATCTCGCCGACGCGTTGATCCGCCGGGCCACCGGTCGTTCGGTCGCCGCTCATCTTCGTGAGTCGTTCGCGCGGCCTTACGGGTTGGACCTGTATCTCGGCACACCACCCGAGGTCGACGCCCGTGTCGCACGCCTGGTCCGTGCGCCCGACTACCGCATCAGCACGTTCCTGCAGGACGAGGAACGCCGAAAGATCGTCGACCGCATGTACGGTGCCCTGCTGGGCTCGGACGAGGTGATCAACTCGGAACGGTATCGGCGCGCGGAACTGGCGGCCGGAAGCGGGGTGGGTTCGGCACGCGCCATGGCCACGTTCTACGACCTGCTTGCCGGAGGTTCGTTGGTACCGCAGGCCGCGCTGCACCGGGCCACACGCACGTGGGCCGAGGGTATCGACGCCATCAACGACCGACCCGTGCACTTCGGTCTCGGTTTCGAGCTGCCCGACCCGATCGGAACGTACGGCCCCGCACAGGTCGCCTTCGGGCATTCCGGGGCGGGCGGAGGACGGCACGGCGCATGGCCGGAAGCGGAGGTGGGCTTCTCGTTCCTCCCCGCCGAAATGCGACCGGAGGACACCGACGACCGCGCGAACCGTCTCCTCGCAGCCCTCCACGCCTGCCTGAACCACCGGCCCTGACCCGCCGGCCCTGACCCGCCGGGGCCGGCAGCCCCTGCGGGTGGACACGGAAAAACCGCGGGCACGTCGACGGATGGAAACCCGTCGACGTGCCCGCGGTCGTTGCCGAAGAAGCTGTGGCCGAGGGCTCAGACTGTGAAGCCCAGCGCCCTCAACTGCTCCCGACCCTCCTCAGTGATCTTCTCCGGGCCCCACGGCGGCATCCAGACCCAGTTGATCCGGTAGTCCTTCACCACCCCGTTCGGCCCGGTCAGCACCGATGCCGTCTGGTCCTCGATGACGTCGGTCAGCGGACACGCGGCCGAGGTCAACGTCATGTCGATGGTGGCCGTGTTGTCCTCGTCCACTCGGATGTCGTAGACGAGTCCGAGGTCGACGACGTTGATCCCCAGCTCGGGGTCCACGACGTCGCGCATGGCCTCTTCGATGTCCTCGATCTTGGCCACGTCTCCGTTGGGAGCGGACTGCGCCTGCTCCGGCAGGTCCGCCGCCGTACGTCCCTCACGGTGCTCGGGCGTCTCGGTTTCGGTCATGGTGATGTCACCTCACTGGTCGACGTCCTGCCCACAGCGTCCTTGAAAGCCATCCAACCGAGCAAGGCACATTTCACTCGGGCGGGGTATTTCGCCACACCGGCGAACGCGACGCCGTCCTCCAACACGTCCTCGTCGGGTTCGACTTCCCCACGGCCCTGCATCAGCTCGGTGAACGCCTCGAGCTTCGCCAACGCCTCGTCGACCGAACGTCCGATCACGAGGTCCGTCAGCACCGAGGTCGACGCCTGACTGATCGAGCAACCCTGCCCTTCGTAGGACACATCGGCGACGGTGTCACCGTCGAGGCGAACCCGCAGGGTCACCTCATCCCCACAGGTGGGGTTCACCTGGAAGGACTCAGCATCGTATGGCTCCCGCAGCCCACGGGCGTGCGGATTCTTGTAGTGGTCCAGGATGATCTCCTGGTACATGGATTCCAGATCCATCAGGAGACTCCCCCGACCCCGAAGAACCGCTGCGCCTCACGCACACCGTTCACGAGAACATCCACTTCAGACAGTTCGTTGTAGAGGTAGAACGACGCCCGTACCGATGCGGGGATACTACAGGCCCGGTGCAACGGCCACGCGCAGTGGTGCCCGACGCGCACGGCGATGCCCAGGCTGTCGAGTACCTGTCCGACATCGTGCGGATGCACATCGTCGACCACGAACGCCACCGTGGCACCTCGATCGACGGTGTCCTGCGGACCGATGATGCGGACACCCGGCAGAGAGCGCAAGCCCTCCAGGGTCCGTTCCGTGAGCACACGCTCGTGCTCGGCGATCCGATCCATGCCGACCGCGTTCAGGTAGTCCACGGCCGCGCCGAGTCCGACCGCCTGGGAGGTCATCGGCACACCGGCCTCGAACCGCTGTGGCGGCGGCGCGAAGGTCGACCCCTCCATGCGCACCAGCTCGATCATCGACCCACCGGTGAGGAACGGTGGCATGACCTCCAACAGTTCCCGACGCCCGTACAGCACGCCGATACCGGACGGACCGAGCATCTTGTGCCCGGAGAACACCGCGAAATCCACACCCAGCTCGGCGAAGTCCACGGCGAAATGCGGTACCGACTGACAGGCGTCGAGCACCACCAGCGCGCCCACCTCACGAGCCCTGCGCACCAGCGTCTCCACCGGGTTCACCGTGCCGAGCACATTGGACTGGTGAGCGAAGGCGACGACCTTGGTGCGCTCGTTGATGAGATCGTCCAGCTTGGACAGATCGAGCCGACCGTCGGGAGTCACCTCGAACCAGCGCAATGTCGCGCCCGTGCGCTGACACAGCTGCTGCCATGGCACCAGATTGGCGTGGTGCTCCATTTCGGTCACGACGATCTCGTCGCCGGTCCCCACCGAGAACCGCTCCGCCTCCGGACCGGCCGTGGCGGCGTTGCTCATCGCGTACGCGACGAGGTTGATGCCCTCGGTGGCGTTCTTGGTGAACACGACCTCACCGGGCGTGGCGCCCACGAACGCGGCGATCTTCGCACGCGCCTGTTCGTAGGCGTCGGTCGCCTCCTCCGAGAGCTGGTGCGCTCCCCGGTGCACGGCCGCGTTGGACGTCTCCAGGAAACGTCGTTCGGCGTCGAGCACCGGGGCGGGACGTTGGGAAGTGGCCCCGGAGTCCAGATACACCAGCGGTTTACCGTCGCGGACGGTGCGGGACAGGATCGGGAAGTCGGCGCGCACCGCCGTGACATCCAAAGGTCGCGAGTCCATGGTGGTCATCGCGCCAACTCCTTTCGACGTTCCCTTCCTGCCCTCGTCAGACCGCAGCCTCCGCCTTCCCGGTGTACTTGACGTAGCCGTTCTTCTCCAGGTCCTCGGCCAGCTCCTTACCGCCGGACTCGACGATCTTGCCGCCGGCGAACACGTGCACGAAGTCCGGCTGGATGTGCTCGAGGATGCGCGTGTAGTGCGTGATCAGCATGATGCCGACCTCGTGGTTCGCCTTGTAGTCGTTCACCGCCTGCGACACCACGCGCAGGGCGTCGACGTCGAGGCCGGAGTCGGTCTCGTCCAGGACGGCGATCTTCGGCTTGAGCAGCGCCATCTGCAGGATCTCGTGCCGCTTCTTCTCGCCGCCCGAGAAGCCCTCGTTCACGCTGCGCTCGGCGAATTCCGGGGCGATGCCGAGCTTGGCCATCTCGTCCTTGACTTCCTTGACCCAGTGCCGCAGCTTCGGGGCCTCACCGCGCACCGCGGTGGCCGCCGAGCGCAGGAAGTTCGACATCGACACCCCGGGCACCTCGACCGGGTACTGCATCGCGAGGAACAGCCCCGCCCGGGCGCGCTCGTCCACCTCAAGCTCGAGGATGTTCTCACCGTCCAGCAGGACCTCGCCGGAGGTCACCTCGTACTTGGGGTGTCCGGCGATGGCGTACGACAGAGTCGACTTGCCGGACCCGTTCGGCCCCATGAGGGCGTGGATCTCACCCGAACGGATCGTCAGGTTGACGCCGGTGAGGATCTCCTTGCTGCCCTCGTCGGTGACGACGTCGGCGCGCAGATCCTTGATTTCCAGTGTTGCCATGCTTCTTCGTTTCTTTCTTCGGTAGCGGGAAGCTTCGGGTGGTTCAGGCGCCGATCGCCTGCAGTTCGTCCTCGATCGCGGCTTCGAGCCGCTCACGCACCTCAGGAATGTCGATCTTCATGAGGATCTCGTAGAAGAAGCCACGCACGACCAACCTGCGCGCCTCTTCCTCCTCGATTCCCCGAGACTGCAGATAGAACAGCTGCTCGTCGTCGAACCTTCCCGTTGTGCTGGCGTGGCCCGCCTTGGCGATCTCGCCCGTCTCGATCTCCAGGTTCGGCACCGAGTCGGCGCGAGCACCGTCGGTGAGCACCAGGTTGCGGTTGAGCTCGAACGTCTCGGTGCCTTCCGCGGCCGCCCGGATCAGCACGTCACCGATCCAGACCGTACGCGCGTCGTCGCCCTGCAACGCGCCCTTGTAGAGCACGTTGGACGAGCAGTGGGGCACCGCGTGGTCCACGAACAGCCGGTGTTCCTGGTGTTGTCCCGCATCGGCGAAGTACAGCCCGAGCATCTCGACGTCACCGCCGGGTCCGGCGAACGTGGCCGTCGGGCTCACCCGCACCAGATCGCCGCTGAGGGTGACGACGATGTGCTTGAGTCGCGCGTCCCGCCCCAAACGCAGGTGCTGTTCGGAGACGTGCACGGCGTCGTCCGCCCAGTCCTGCACGCTCACCACGGTGAGCTGAGCGCCGTCACCGATGACGAACTCGACGTTGTCGGCGTAGGTGCCGGAACCGACGTGGTCGAGCACGACCGCCGCTTCGGCGAACGGCTCGGCACGGACCTGCAGGTGTCCGTAGGCCGTCTTGCCCTCACCGGGGCCGTTCACCCGCACCACCGAAGGCTTGGAGGCCTTGGTGTTCTTGGGCACGGTCACCACGGTCGCCGTCTGGAACGAGGAGTACGCCTGCGCCGCGATCCGGTCGCTGGGGACACCCGCCTCGCCGAGTCGCGCGTCGTCCCGCCCGACCGTCTCCACCGTGACCTCGGGCGCGGTCTCCGCGTCGATCTTGACCTCGCCCGTGGCGGCCGCGGTGCCGTCGTGCAACCCGCGCAACCGCTTGAGCGGGGTGAACCGCCAGTTCTCTTCCCGCCCGCTGGGCACCTCGAAGGCCTGGACGTCGTAGGAGGTGAACCGTTCCCCACGGCTCAGGGCCGGCACCACCGCTTCCGCCGCGGCCGCGGTGGCGCCAGCGTTGTTCTCGGCCACTGTCATCTCAGCCGACGCTTCCTTCCATCTGCAGTTCGATCAGGCGGTTCAGTTCGAGCGCGTATTCCATCGGCAGCTCACGCGCGATGGGCTCGACGAACCCGCGCACCACCATGGCCATGGCCTCTTCCTCGCTGAGGCCTCGCGACATCAGGTAGAAGAGCTGGTCCTCGCTGACCTTGGACACCGTGGCCTCGTGGCCCATGGACACCTCGTCGTTGCGGATGTCGACGTAGGGGTAGGTGTCCGAGCGCGAGATCGTGTCCACCAGCAGCGCGTCACACTCGACATTGGACTTGGAGTTGTGCGCCCGCTTGGCGACCCTCACCAGGCCGCGGTACGAGGTACGGCCACCGCCGCGTGCGACCGACTTGGACACGATCGTCGAGGACGTGTTCGGCGCCAGGTGCTCCATCTTCGCACCCGCGTCCTGGTGCTGCCCCTCACCGGCGAACGCGACCGAGAGGACCTCACCCTTGGCGTGCTCGCCCATGAGGAACACCGACGGGTACTTCATCGTCACCTTGGAGCCGATGTTGCCGTCGATCCACTCCATGGTGGCGCCCTCTTCGGCCTTGGCCCGCTTGGTGACCAGGTTGTAGACGTTGTTCGACCAGTTCTGGATCGTCGTGTAGCGGCAGCGGGCACCCTTCTTCACGATGATCTCGACCACGGCCGAGTGCAGCGAGTCCGATTTGTAGATCGGAGCGGTGCACCCCTCGACGTAGTGCACGTAGGCACCCTCGTCGACGATGATCAGCGTCCGCTCGAACTGGCCCATGTTCTCGGTGTTGATCCGGAAGTAGGCCTGCAGCGGGATGTCGACGTGTTCAGCGCGGAGAACTTGTTGTCACCCGCCGGGATGACGGAGCCGAAGTACTCCTTGAACAGCTCCGGGTGCTCCTTGAGGCCGGTGTCGGTGTCCAGGAAGATGACGCCCTGCTTCTCCAGGTCCTCGCGGATCTGGTGGTAGACGACCTCCGACTCGTACTGCGCGGCCACACCGGCGATGAGGCGCTGCTTCTCCGCCTCCGGGATGCCGAGCTTGTCGTAGGTGTTCTTGATGTCCGGCGGAAGCTCGTCCCAGCTCGTGGCCTGCTTCTCGGTGGACCGTACGAAGTACTTGATGTTGTCGAAGTCGATGCCCGACAGGTCGGCGCCCCAGTTCGGCATCGGCTTGCGCTCGAACAGCTTGAGCGCCTTCAGTCGGGTTTCGAGCATCCAGTCCGGTTCGGACTTCTTCGCGGAGATGTCGCGGACGACCTCTTCGTTCAGTCCTCGGCGCGCGCTCGCCCCCGCGGGGTCGGGGTCGGCCCAGCCGAACGCGTACTTGCCCAGAGACTCAATGGTCTCTTCCTGGCTCAGCGGCTCGGTGGTGGGATTGCGCTGCTCGGCAGCGGCAGTCATGCGGATGTCCCTCCGTTCGAGGTTGCACTGTCAACGTCCACGTTCTGCAACGTGTGCCGACGTCTCCCTTCACTACCCACCGGGTCGGCGGGTACGTGCGTGGTACACGCGGCGTCGCCGCGTGCGATCGTCGCCAGCCGCTGCACGTGTGTACCGAGCAGCTCGGCGAATGCCGCGGTCTCCGCCTCGCACAGCTGCGGGAACTCAGCTGCCACGTGCGCGACCGGACAGTGATGCTGGCACAGTTGCGCACCCGTCGCCGCGGCCGTTCCCGGTGTTCTCACCATGCGGGTCGACGCAGCGTAGCCCTCCCTGGTGAGAGCGTTGGCCAAAGCCTCGGCTCTCGAGGTCGTGCCCGAGTGCCGCGTCACGGCTTCTCGATACGGCCCCACGAGCGCCGACACCCGCCGCTGCGCGAACGCCCTGACGGCTTGCTCCCCGGCGTGCTCGGCGAGGAACCGAATGGCCGCGACGGCAAGGTCGTCGTAGGCGTGCCCGAACCGGGCCCTACCCTGCTCGGTGAGCAGGAACAGCTTGGCGGGTCTACCGCGGCCTCGACGCCCCTTGCGGGGGGCTTGGCGCGTCTGTGCCTCGTTGTCGGCTACCAGCACATCGAGATGGCGACGCACCGCCGTGGCACTGATGCCCAACTGTTCAGCGACGGCCACGGCCGACAGCGGTCCCTGCTCCAGCAGAAGCCGGGCGATCTCGTGTCGGGTTCTACCCTCGGCCGTCACGTGCGCAGGGGCAGCCGACACGGCGGATGGCTTGCCGCCGCGCTGTCCGGACGTCCCCTGCTTTTTCACAACATAATTGTGTCGTATTTCCGTGAGGGCGGCAAAGGCGCTCCATGACCGAGTGACCCGACTCACGCGACATGGGGAGTCGATACGCTCACCACCGTGATTGTGGGCAAGGGCGGGATCATGACACGCTCACCGGCCAACTCCGGGCGGACGGAACCGCTCGACGCCGATGAGACCCGCGCGCTGGGGGTTGTGCAACGTTTCGGCATCGTCGGAGCGCTACTTCTGGCGTTCGGTTCACTCGGCGCCGGAGCGGCACCGGTCCTCAACCCGGTGCTGGAGATACCGGTACTCCGTTTGTTCACCCGCATTCCCACCGTTTCGGTGGCGATCGCGTACACCGGCATGGGAATGATGGTGATCGCGTGGCTGTGGCTGGGCCGGTTCGCCAGGCCGGGCCGCGACCGCATCGCCACCCAGGGCCAGGTGCTGCGCACCCTCCTGCCCTGGGTGCTGCCGCTGATGGTCATCCCGCCCCTGTTCTCCCGGGACGTCTACAGCTATCTCGCCCAGAGCGAGATCGTCCGACGCGGCTTCGACCCGTACGCCCTCGGTCCCGCCGAGGCGTTGGGCGTGGCGGACCCGTTCACCTCCGGCGTGTCCAACATGTGGCGCGACACCCCCGCCCCGTACGGGCCGCTGTTTCTGGAGATCGGCAGCTGGCTGACCGGCATCGCGGGCACCAACGTGGCCGTGGGCGTCCTGCTGCAACGGCTGGTGGCGCTCGTCGGATTCGGTCTCATCGTCTGGGCCTTGCCCCGGCTGGCCCGCCGCTGCGGTGTGGCGCCCGGCACGGCGCTCTGGCTGGGCGCGGCCAACCCCCTCGTGCTGTTCCACCTCGTGGCGGGCGCTCACAACGAGTCGCTCGCCATCGGCCTCATGCTCGCAGGCCTGGAACTCGGGATGCGCCGACTGGCCGTGCGTGTGAAAGGGGAGCCCCCTCCACCCCGCGCCAAGGGTGAACTGACCTTCATCGTGCTCGGCGCCGTGGTGATCTCACTAGCGGCGATGGTGAAGATCCACGCCATCGTGGCACTCGGGTTCTTCGGCGTGATGATCGCCCGACGCGGGAAAGGGCGTATCGCCGATCTCGCCGCCGCGGCCGTGCTGATGCTCGTCGTCTTCGTCACGGTGACGCTCGCGATCGGTTTCGCCACCGGTCTCGGCCTCGGCTGGATCAGCGCGCTCGACACGCCTTCGAAGGTGTGGAGCTGGGTCTCCCCGGCCGCCGAACTCGGTCAACTCGGCGGTGTGTTCGGTGTCGTACTCGGCCTCGGCAACCACACCGGGTCCATCATCGCCATCCTGTCCGTACTCGGTTACGCGGTGGCGGGCGCGGTGACCGTCAAATTCCTGTGGGACAGCTTCCACTGGCGCTACCGCCCGCTCATCGGACTGGGGGTCTCGCTCGGCGCGTTCATGATGTTGCACGTCTCGATGCAACCGTGGTGGCTGCTGTGGGCGGTGATCCCCCTGGCCGCGGCGGCGGGAACCTCCCGGTTCCGCAACGTCGCCACCGCGGTGAGCGCCGTACTGGCCATGGTCATCTCACCACCGGGCAGCCCGTTCGACGGCCGCTCCTTCATCCTCCACCAGGCATACGTCGCGGCGGCGATCGTCATCGTGCTCGCCGTCCTGATCACCTGGCGGCGCGCCCCGATACTGCGTCTTCCACCGCTGCCCGGACTCCCCGGCTTCCTCAGTCGCCCCGAAAGGCCGAAGACTGAGCACTGACCGGCGCGTCTACCCTTGTCAGTTGTGAACGCAACGGCCGTCGAAATCACCGGGCTGGTGAAACGGTTCGGCGCCGTCACGGCCGTTTCCGGCCTCGACTTGACGATGCCCCGAGCCACAGTGCTCGCCCTGCTCGGTCCCAACGGAGCGGGCAAGACGACCACCGTCGAGATCTGCGAAGGCTTCCAACGCCCCGACGAGGGCACCGTACGGGTCCTCGGCCTCGACCCTGTACGCGACGGAGCCGCGCTGCGCCCGAAGATCGGCGTCATGCCTCAGGGCGGGGGAGCCTACCCCGGCGTCCGCGCCGAGGAGATGCTCCGGCTCGTGGCGTCGTGCGCCGCCAACCCCCTGGACCCGGCGTGGCTGCTCGACGTGCTCGGCCTCTCGGACGTGCGCCGCGTCCCGTTCAAGCGACTGTCCGGGGGACAGCAGCAACGGTTGTCGCTGGCGTGCGCTCTCGTCGGGCGTCCGGAGCTGGTGTTCCTCGACGAACCGACGGCCGGCATGGATCCCCAGGCCCGACGCCTGGTGTGGGATCTGCTCACCGCCCTGCGCGCCGACGGCGTGAGCGTGCTGCTCACCACACACCTCATGGAGGAGGCCGAGGCACTGGCCGACACGGTGGTGATCGTCGACGGCGGTCGAGCGATCGCCTCGGGTTCGCCGAGCTCCCTCACCGCCGAGCACGCCGAGGACGCACAGCTTCGGTTCCGCGCACGACCGGGCCTCGACACCGACCTGCTCGCCGCCGCGTTGCCCGAGGGCTACCTCGTCAAGGAGTCCTCCCCCGGCGTCTACCGGGTGTACGGCGCGGTGAATCCGCAGGTGATCTCCACGGTGACGTCATGGTGCGCCCAGCAGGGTGTGCTCGCGGAAGAGCTGCATGTCGGCAAACGGGATCTGGAGGAAGTCTTCCTCGAACTCACCGGACGGGAGCTACGCGCGTGACCACGACCCGCGCCTCAGACCAACCGCGGTTCGCCCCCGGCATCTTCGTCCCCGCGCCCGGGCGCGGCCGCATCGGGCGGATGCTGTTCACCCACGCCCGTACCGAGATCGGACTCACCCTGCGCCACGGTGAGCAGGTCCTGCTCACCCTCCTCATCCCGATCGCGCTGCTGGTGGGGATGAGCACGTTGGACGTCGTTCCCGTGCCGGACGACGTCCACCACCGTGTGGACTGGGTGGCCCCTCGCATCCTCGCCCTGGCCGTGATGTCCTCGGCGTTCACCGGGCAAGCCATCGCACTCGGTTTCGACCGCCGTTACGGGGTGCTCAAACGACTCGCGGCCACCGCCCTCCCCCGATGGCTGCTCGTGGCCGGCAAACTCGTCGCCGCACTGGTGGTGGTGACCGTGCAGGCCGCCGTGCTGGGCGGCATCGCGATCGCTCTCGGCTGGTCCCCCACCGCGTCCGGGATCGGTGCGGCCGTGCTGCTCCTCGTGGTGGGCACGGTCAGTTTCGGCGCGCTCGGCGTGCTGTTGGGCGGCGCGTTGCGGGCGGAGGCCGTGCTCGCCCTGGCCAACATCGTGTGGTTCATGCTGCTGCTCGCGGGCGGCATCGTGGTGGGACCGGACACGCTGCCCGGCGCGCTCGGCACCGTCGTTTCTTACCTCCCGTCGGCCGCCCTCGCCGACGGACTGCACAACGCACTGGCCCACGGCGCGCTCACGTGGACACCGGTGGCGGTGCTCGTCGCGTGGGCCGCGGCCGCCACCGTCCTGGCCACGCGCACGACCAAGCTGACGTAACCACCGGTCGGGCACGCGGCCGATCGGGACTCATCCGTGGTTCATCCGCGCCCGCCGGCGGCGTCACGGTCGTCGGCATCGTGCGCGAACCGCCGGCTGCCATCTCTTCGGCCGCCACCGCCCAAGAGGACACGCTGCGCGTGGCTACCCCCACCCGTCACCCACCACCGCCCAAGAGGACACGCTGCGCGTGGCTACACACGCTGCGCGTGGCTACTACTATCTTGTGTCGTGCAGTTGTCTTCGCTCGTCGGCCGCTTGCCGTACCCCTCGCAGGCTCTGCAGCGAGCTCTCGCCATCGCCGCCATCATCACGCAGGCCGGGATCGGGGTCACCGGTTCCATCGTGCGCGTGACCGGGTCCGGCCTCGGCTGCCCCACCTGGCCGCAGTGCTTCCCCGGGAGCATGGTCCCCATCGAGCACCCCGAGTACGCCACGCTCAACCAGTGGATCGAGTACGGCAACCGCATGCTCACCGTCGTCGTGGTGTTCGTCGCGGCCCTGTGCGTGCTCGCGGCCTGGCGGATCTACCTCGACCACCCGAGCCGCAAACGCCTCCTCCGGCTGGCGTGGGTCATGCCCGCGGGAGTCGTCGCGCAGGCCGTGATCGGTGGCATCACCGTGCTCACCGATCTGCTCTGGTGGATCGTCGCACTGCACTTCCTCCCCACCACCGTCCTGGTGTGGATGGCGGTCATACTCCTGCGTGCCTTCACCGAAGGCGACCAACCACCGCGACCACGCGTCCCCCACTCCAGCCGCCCCGTGCTCGGAGTCCTCGTGGCCTCCCTGGCCGGCTTGCTCATAGCGGGCACCGTGGTCACCGGCGCCGGCCCACACGGCGGAGACCCCGACGTCGAACGTTTCGACGCCCCGATCGAGACCCTCACGAGGATCCACGCCGCATTCCTCTACCTCTTCCTCGCCGTGCTCGTGGTCCTGGGCGTCCAGTGGTACCGGGCGAGGGTCGAGAAGAAGCTGTGGCTGCACTACACCACCGTGTGGGTCATCGCGCTCGCTCAGGGTGTGCTGGGCGTCGTCCAGTACCGGCTCGGCATCCCGGAGGCCCTGGTCTCGCTGCACGTGCTCGGCTCGATGCTGATAATCGTCGCCACCGCCGCCCTGTGGTGTGCCGCTCGGGACCGGGGTCCGGTCGTGAGCACGGTTCCCACGCCCGAACGACACACTGTCGGCGCAGCCTGATACCCGCTGCTGGGCAACCCCGTCCCCGGGTCACCCAACACGGTCTTCGGCCCGCATGCGCTCGCCGCTACGCTGTGCTGCACTGAGTTCGGGATCCTTATCACCCGTTCTCCCTTTCTGCGATGCGAGGTCCCAGTCACACCATGAGCAGCAGCGCCATGCCCACGTCCACCGGACGACGCACCGGGCCGAAGCCCCTTGTCGGGCACGAACGCTCCACCGCACAGATGATCGTGTTGAAGACATTCCTGTTGATCCCGTTCGTCGCGCTGGTCGCGGCGATCCCCTTCGCGTGGGGGTGGGGGTTGACCTGGGTGGACCTCGCGCTCGCCGCGGTGTTCTACACCATCGGCACACTCGGCGTCACCGTCGGCTATCACCGCTACTTCACGCACGGAGCGTTCAAGACCACCAGGCCCTTACGCATCGCTCTCGCCATCGCCGGCAGCATGGCCGTGCAGGGTTCGGTGGTCTTCTGGGTGGCGAGCCATCGCCGGCACCACGCCTTCGCCGACAAAGAGGGCGATCCGCATTCCCCGTGGTTGTTCGGCACCTCACCGTGGGCGCTGCTGCGTGGTTTCTGGCACGCGCACATGGGTTGGATGTTCAAACGCGAGGTCACGAACTACGAGCGGTTCGCACCCGACCTGTTGTCCGACAAGGACCTGCAGGTCGTCAACCGTTACTTCTGGCTGTGGATCGTGCTGAGCCTCGCACTGCCCACCCTGCTCGGCGGGCTCATCACGTGGTCGTGGTGGGGTGCGGTGACGGCCTTCTTCTGGGCCGGACTCGTGCGTATCGCGTTCTCCCACCACGTCACGTGGTCGGTGAACTCGATCTGTCATCTGGTGGGTGAACGCCCGTTCACCAGTAGGGACAAGGCCACGAACTTCTGGCCTCTGGCGATCCTGTCGATGGGTGAGTCCTGGCACAACAGCCACCACGCCGACCCGACCTGCGCCCGACACGGTGTCCTGCGCGGTCAGATCGACATCTCCGCGCGACTGATCTGGATCTTCGAGAAGTTGGGGTGGGCGCACAACGTGCGCTGGCCCAAACCGGAACGAATCGCCGCCAAACGCGCCGTACCGGCGGCGTAGGCGACATCGACGACGGCCATCGCGGCCGGCGTCCGGTCTAGGACAGCTGGCCGCGGACGGCGGAAGCGAAGCGCAGCGGAGCGGCGGGATCGGCCTGGGCGAACCCGAGAGACGGTTCCGTCAGCTCCAACTCCAGCACAGCGGGCGCACCGTCTTCGCCGGTCACCACATCCACCCTGGCGTACAACAGGTCGGCCCTCGTGAGACCCAACAAGGCGACCGCCGCGTCGAGCGTGTCCTCGGCAAGCCCGCGGAAGTCGGGTCCCGGCTCGGCCGCCGCGAGCTTCTCCGCAACGAACAACCCCGAACCGTCCAGGTCCGGGGCCACGAGCATGGCCGCCTTCGTGAACGCGTGCGAGTACACGCCTCCGAAGAACACGAGCGCGATCTCGCCACGCGCATCCACGTCCCGTTGATACGGCTGTATCAACGCCTCCCGACCCTCCGCGTGCAGGGCGGCGAGGTGTTCTGCCGCAGGACCGTGCTGGCGCGGTCCGAATCGGCGAGCCCCCACCGACCCGGCTCCGACGGCGGGTTTCACCACGAACTCGCCCGCAGGCCAGCGCGGGCTGTCACCGACTCGCACAAGCTCGGTCGGCACTATCGGCACACCGGCATCGGCAAGGTCCAGCAGGTAGCGCTTGTGGGTGTTCCACCGCGCCACGGCCGCCGAATTGCGTAGCGTCGGCACGGAATCGCACCACGCGAGGAAATCGTCCCGACGCCGCGCGTAGTCCCAGGTGGCCCGAAGCACCACGAGATCGGCGGCACTGAAATCGACGTTCGGGTCGTCCCACGCCGCCCAATGCAGCTCGACCCCGACGGCCGCGAGCGCCGGGCCGACGGCACGCTCATCACCGCTGCCCCGCGGCAGTTCCCGGCATCCGGCGAAGATGACCTGAGCCGTCAACGGCGCGCCAGCGGGCCGGCCATCCTCCTGCGGTGCTCAGGACCGATCACGGTGGCGGCCACGGTGTCGGCATCCCATTCGGAACGCTCGAGCCCCTCCACCGCCTCGATCAGCGCTTCCCCGGTCTCCACGCTCGGGACCACGACATCGCCGAGGGCGCCGTCACCACCGACGAGCAGCACCCTGGCTCCGGCACGACCGATACGCTGAACGACCGCCTTCACCGGCTTGCCGTGTTCGGCGGCGAACGTGCGCGCGGCGGCGAGCTGGGCGGCCTTCGGAGGAACGGGGGTCTTGGCGTCGGTTGCGGTGTCAGTCACGGCGCCAGTGTATGCGGGGCGGCCGCGTCGCCACAGTCTCCTGGAAGCGGAAGCGTCCCACATCACCGGTTTGCCCCGGGCGAGGTCCGCGGCCAGAACACCGATCCCCACCACGACGGCACCACCGAGCGCATCGAGCCAATAGTGGTTACCGGTGGCGACGATCACCGTGAACGTCACCAACACGTGCCCGATGCTGGCGATGCGCGCCCACCACGCCGCGCCGCTTCGGAACAGGGTCACGGCCACCCACAAAGCCCAGCCGATGTGCAACGAGGGCATCGCGGCGAGTTGATTGGCCCCCTCGACCATCGGCGAACCCCACGATCCCCACGTGCCCCCCAATCGCACGGTGTCGATGAAGCCGGCGTCGGGCAGCAGTCGCGGTGGGGCCACCGGATACAGCCAGAAGCACAGGATCGCGAGCAGGGTCGAGATCGCGAACACGTCCCGCGCCCACGGGTAGTGCCGGGGCCTACGTCGATACAGCCACACCAGCGCCACGAGTGTGACGAGGAGGTAACCGAACGCGTACTCGTAGTTCGCTACGACCATCAACCAGCCCTGGTCGGCCAGCCAATGGTTCACCGACCGTTCGAAGTCGGTGTGCAGCATGCGCTGCACGGCGAGAATGTCCTCACCGTGCACGAACGCCCGACGTTCGTGTCCGGGCAACGACAGCGCGCCCAACAGCGCGTACACGCCGAACAGGGCCAGTCCGAGCAGGAGCTCGACCCACCACCTCGGGCGCCGACGGCGAGGAGACCGACCGGCCGCACGTGGGGTGGTGTTCGTCACCAACCCTGCCGTGAGCACTTTCTTCGTATACCACGCGGCAAGCGGTGCTGCCCGTGGGCGACGTCGACGGAGGGAATCCCGCCCACCAGCTCAGCCGGAGGCGGCTTGGGCCACGGGCTTGCGGGCGAACCTCAAGGTGACGTCGGGCAGGTTACGCAGCGCGCGCCAACCGTGTCCGGCGCAGGCGGCGATGGTCAAAGCGGTGAGCAGACTGCTGAACACACCCCGGGACAGCAGCCCGGCATCGATGCTCCACTGCAGGAAGCCCAGCGTCATGGCGGCGTCCAGCAGGCGCGAACCGCCCCACATGAGCGCCACGTTGACGAACACTTTCCGCACCCGGCGGTGCGCGAACAACTCGGCGGGCAAGTGCACGAAATCGCGCGCCAGGCGGGCGGTGATGGGCTTACCGAAAGCGGCGCTGCCGACGAACAGCAGGAACATGAACACCGAACCCACCACCGGCTGTAGCACGTACACCACGGCACTGGAGGTGACGAGCGCGAACAGCGCTCTGGCCATGAGCATGCCGGTGCACAGCAGCAGCGTGTGGGGCACCTCGCGCCGCATGAGCCTGCGTAGGCCGATGACGAAAGCACTCCAGCCGAGGACCGCCAACACCCCGGGGACGAGACCGGCCACGTTCAGCAACAGCATGAACAGCAGCGTGGGTACGACAGCCGTCTCCAAAGCCAGGACGACGGCACGGGTGATCGTGGCCCGCAAGTGTGGGATCTCGATGACCATCTGCCGTTCGGGGGACGGCGCCGATACGAGCTGAGACACGATAGGGACTCTTTCGGGTCGGGGCCAGGCCGGGGATTCGGCAGGACACCAGGCGGGCGTGTCCCTCATCAGGATGGCTCACTCACCTGGTCCCTGTCAGAAACACTACCCCGGATGGGGGTAAACACCCTGCTTCGCTGTGGTACGCGTCTCCAAGCGCACGGCAGGCGAATGGGCGAGGCCGAACGCTCCCACGGCCAGCAGCACACCGGAAACGGCCACAGCGGCCAGTGGACCCGGACCGGCCACGGGTGTGACATCGAACGCCAACAGTCCCAACGCGAAACTCGCCGCGGGGTTCACGATCGACATCACCGCCACGGCGACCGACAGCGATCCCGAACCGTACGCCTGGTGGCCGAGCACCAGCCCGGAGAACGTCGTGACCGCGATCAGGTAGCCGGGCCAGTCCAGAGCGGTCGCGGCCACGCCCCTGGTGAGCAGGCTGTCCGTCGTCACCTTGATCATGGCTGCACTCATCGCGTAGCAGATGCCCGCCGACGCGGCGATCAGCGCACTGTAGGCCAACGGTCCCCGTCGTTGCGCAAGCTGCAGTAACGCGATGACGGTGACCGCCGCCACCCCCACGGCCAGCAGTAACCGACTCCGGTCGGCCGCGCCCTCCAACGGAGCGGCTCTTTCCGCGGACAAGAACAACGCCACGCCGCCGCTGATCGCCCCCGCGGAGAGCCAGTCCCGCAGCGACGGCCACTGTCGCACGGCCGCCGACGCCATGGGGAGCGCGAACAACAGCTGGGTCACCAGCAGCGGCTGCACCAAGGCCACCGAACCGAAGTGCAACGCCGCCGCCTGGGAACAGAAGCCACAGAGGTTGGTGATCCACCCCAGCAACCACACCCGTTGCCTCAGCAACCGCCGGAAAAGCCACAGCACCGGCAACCGGTGCGTGGCGGCCTTACGCGCGGGGTCGGAATGCGCAGCGTGCAGTACCGCGCGGCGTTGCAAAGCGGCCGACGCGGCGAACAGAAACGCTGCGGTGAAGCCGAGAACGACGGGAAGTACCACGAATTACCACGTTGCAGACCAGCGTCGGGACCTCGCGCGAGCATGGATCACGTCACGCGGTGAAGTGCGCCATCCTCTCCAGGGTACCCCCGCGGCATCGACATGACCGGCGCAACGAGATCGTGTTGATTGAACGACACACGAGCACCACGTACGGGGTGGGTGCAGCTTCGCAAGGAGGACAGCCATGGTCACGGCGATTCGCATCGAGCGGACAGGCGGACCGGAGGTCCTCGACGTCGCCGACGTCGAGGTCGGCAGCCCAGGGCCGCGGGAAGTCCTGATCGATGTGGCTGCTGCCGGGGTGAACTACATCGACACCTATCAGCGCAGCGGCATCTACCAGGTGCCCCTGCCGTACACCCTGGGGGTCGAAGGCGCGGGCCGAGTCATCGAGGTGGGTAGTGAGGTCACCGAACTGTCCGTGGGCGATCGCGTCGCATGGCAGGACGCTCCCGGCGGCTACGCACAGCGAGCGGTCGTACCCGCGGACATGGTGGTGAAGCTCCCGGAAGCAGTGTCCGAGGAGACGGCCGCGGCCGTGATGTTGCAGGGGATCACAGCTCACTACCTCGTCTCCTCCACGCATCCGGTGAGTGAGGGCGAGACCGTGTTGGTCCACGCGGCGGCGGGTGGGGTCGGACTCCTGCTGACCCAGTTGGCGAAGGCCCGAGGGGCCACCGTCATCGGCACCGTGTCGACCCCGGAGAAGGAACGGCTGGCCCGGGAGGCGGGCGCCGACGAGGTCATCCGCTACACCGAGCGGGACTTCGTCGAGGCCACGCGCGCCTTCACCCGCGGTGAGGGTGTCGACGTCGTCTACGACGGGGTGGGCGCGTCCACCTACGAGGGCAGCTTGGACTGTCTGCGTCCCCGGGGACTGTTGGCCCTGTTCGGAGCCGCCAGCGGCCCCGTGCCCCCGATCGACCCACAACGCCTCAACAAGGGCGGATCACTGTTTTTGACCCGTCCGAAGACCGGCGACTACACGCGCACCCGACAGGAACTGGAGTGGCGGGTCGGTGAGTTGTTCGACGCTTTGACGGAAGGGAAGCTCGACGTCCGTATCGGTGGGCGTTACCCGCTGACCGACGCCAGGAAGGCCCACGAGGACCTGCAGGGGCGGCGCACCACGGGCAAACTGTTGCTCCTGCCCTGATACGCCGAGAAGAACCGGAACACTCGGGTCGTGAGTGGACGTGACACGCCGTGCTCGTCCACTCACGACGCCGGTGGTTGTCACGGTACCTGCGCTATGTCCACAACTTCGGCGACCACCACGAGGGTCTCACCGTACAGTGGGTGGTTGCTCTCCTGAGCGAAACTCATGTTCTCCGGGACGACGATCAGATGCTGCGAGCCCTGCTGGGCGCCCTGCAACGCCTCGTCCCACCCTTGGAACCCCGGCTGGTCCTCGCCGAGCTGCACACTCAGGGTGCCCAGCTCACCGAAGGAGTTCTCCTTCACCTGCCCGTCCGACCACGCGACGATCATGTAGTCCACGTCGAGCTCGTCCCCGGACTTGGCGGCGGGTCCGTTTCCGGGCTGCAACTCCCGGGTCAGCAACTCGGTCGGCGCCTCGCAGTCCCGCGGGATGGTGACCTCGTAGCCCTCTGCGTTGCCCGACGGTGTCGCCTCGATGTCCTCGGCCGTGCAGGCCTTGCCCTGCTGGGTCGTCGGCGAAGGCTGGGCCGAGGTGGTGGGATCGGCTCCCGGCGGCAGGTCCGAGGGCTGCTCGCTCGGAGGGGAGCACGCCGTGAGCGCCGCGGCGACGGCCGCCACGGTGATGATCTTGCCAGCGTTGCGCATGATTGACACCTTATCCGGACGTCGACGCGGACTTTTGCTCGCCTGAGAGAGCGGGCAACGGTGGTGCGGTGTGGACGACGCCGAGCCGTTGGGTGGCCCGTGTGAGCGCCACGTACAGGTCGTTCTTCCCCCGTGGCGAAGCGGTCGCGATCTCGTGAGGTGCGACCACGATCACGACATCGAACTCCAACCCCTTGGCCCTGTCCACTGTGAGTACCGACACTCTGGGATTGTCATCGGTGTCGTCGGATCCCGCAGCGTCACGTGTTTCGGCCAGTTCGGCCGCCAACCTTCCTTCCAGGGAGTCCGGGCACAGCACGGCCAGGGTGCCACCACCACGCTCGCGGTCCAGCGCCGCCAGCTCCTCCTCCACCCATCGACGGACATCGGCGGCGACGTCGTCCGGGCTCGTGGAACGCTGCCACGGGGCGACTCCCGTCTCCCGCACGGACGTGGGCGCCGGTAGCTCGGGGTCGATGTCGGCGAGCACGGCCGAGGCCAACTCCATGATCTCGGCGGGTGTGCGGTAATTCACCGTGAGTTCCCGCAATCGCCAGCGATCGCCGACATACGGGCGCAGCACGTTCTCCCACGACGACGTACCGGCGGGTGAACTCGTCTGAGACACGTCCCCCACCAGGGTCATCGACCGAGTCGGACACCGGCGCATCAGCAGCCGCCAGTCCATCTCCGACAGCTCCTGCGCCTCGTCGACGATGACGTGCCCGAACGTCCACGACCGGTCCAACGCCGCGCGCTGAGCGGCACTGAGACCGCTGCTGGCCTCCTGCCGTTCGGCCAGCAGTTCCGCGTCGAGGACGTCGCGCACTCGCACGACCTCCTCGTCGATGATCTCGTCGTCCTGTTCCAACACGTGGAGCACACCCTCGGCGTAGGCGCGCTCCTCCCGGCGCTGCCGCTCCCTGCGGGCACGGGCCTCGGTGTCGTCCTCACCGAGGAGCTCGGCCAGTTCGTCCAGCAAAGGCACGTCCGCAGGCGTCCAGAGGGATCCGGGCCGACGCAGCAGGGCCCTCCACTCCGCCTCGTCCAGCAACCCGTCCGCGGCCGAGGCCAGCCGCTCCTCCGAGGTGAGCAGGTCGCTGAGCAGCTCCTGCGGAGTGAGCTTGGGCCACAGCTCCTGCAGGGCGGCCTGCACGTGCGTGTCCTCGGCCAACTCCTGGCGGATCGTGGCGAGGTCGCGGGTGTCGAGCATCGGCCCGCTGTCCTCCTCGTCCTCCGTCAACGGGATCTCGGGCAGGTCATCGAGCACGTTCGACTCCAGCCGCTGGGCCACCTGTTCGGCCAACGCATCGAGCAGCTGGTCCACGAACACCCGCCTCGCGAGGTTGTGGGGGCGCAGTGTGGCTCGCGCCTTCGCCCTGGCGCGCTCGCACATATGGCGGTCGATGACCAGCACATCCCCGTCCTCGACGGTCACCTCCCAGGTGTCCTCGGGCACGATCTGCCGATCCCGGACGGCCTGGGCGAGGACGTCCGCCATCGTGATGCGGCCTTTGACCTCGGCCGCCTCCGGCGTGTCGACGCCCGTGGCGGACAGTCCGGGGAACAGCTCACCGATGGTGGCGAGCAACACACCGGTCTCCCCCAGGGACGGCAGCACCTGTCCGATGTAGCGCAGGAACGTGCTGTTGGGTCCCACGACGAGCACACCACGTGTGGTCAGCTGCCGCCGATACGTGTAGAGCAGGTAGGCGGCCCGGTGCAAAGCGACGGCGGTCTTACCGGTGCCGGGACCTCCCTGCACGACGAGCACGCCGGGCAGCTCGGCGCGGATGATGCGGTCCTGCTCGGCCTGGATGGTCGCGACGATGTCGGACATCTCACCGGTGCGCCGACGTTCGAGCGCGGCCAGGAGCGCGGCCTCGCCCGCCAGACCGAGGTGGTTGCTGTGCTCGTCCGCACTGAGATCCAGCACCTCGTCGTCCAATCCGACCACTCGCCGGCTCAACGTGCGGATGTGCCTGCGGCGCCGCACTCCCTGTGGGGATGCGGCCGTGGCGAGGTAGAACGGCCGGGCTACGGGCGCACGCCAGTCCACCAGCAACGGTCGGTAGTCGTCGTCCTCGTCGAACAGGCCCAGGCGCCCGATGTAGATCGGGGAGTCCCCGTCATGGCCGTCCACGAAGTCGAGCCGGCCGAAACACAGCCCCTGCTCCACCGCTTTGAGCTGAGCCAGCCGTTCACTGTGAGCCGCGCTGGCGGCCTCACGTTCCGCCGCGGCCTGCGGTGTTTCCCCAGGGCTGCGCAAAGCTTCGGTGAGTCGGCGCTCGACGAGTTCGCGTTCGGCGTCGAGCCGGTCGTAGAGCGTCGACACATACGCCTGCTCAGCGGCGATGTCGGCGGACTTGCCGGACGCCGACGTACCGGCCGAACCCGGCCGGGTCTGTTCTGCGGTTTTGCTGTCGAACGTCGTCTTGCGATCGAACGGCATTGTGCTGTCGGGTTCCCGGTGATGCGGGGACACGGACACAGACGGCCCCACTTTCGCGGTCGAAGGACGGATTCAGCCGAGAGGTAACGGACGGAAAAAGGCGGTGATTCCCGGACCGCGCCATCGGCGGCCCGGGTGACTCTCCGATAACCCTAGATAACCCTAGAAAGGGAAGCCGAACACGGGCAGACCGATCGCGGCGTCCACGGCGAGCGCGACGAAGACGACCATCAGATAGGTGTTCGACCGGTGGAACAGCGCCATCGGCTTGGTCTTCTCACCCCGCGCCACGGAGGCGTAGAGCCGGTGCGCGTAGAAGAGGAACCATGCACCCGCCAGCAAGGCGAAGGCCGCGTACAGCCAGCTCGTCGCCGGGACGAGCAGCAGGGTCCACGCCACCATCACCCACGAGTAGACGACGATCTGCTTGGCCACGTGCTTCGGTGTCGCCACGACGGGCAGCATGGGCACGCCGGCGCGTTCGTAGTCCTCGCGGTACCGCATGGCCAGGGCCCACGTGTGCGGTGGGGTCCAGAAGAAGATGACGCCGAACATGACGAAGGCGGGCCATTCCACCGTGCCCGTGACGGCGGCCCAGCCGATGACCACCGGCATGCAGCCCGCCGCACCGCCCCACACGACGTTCTGCGGCGTACGCCGCTTGAGCAACAGCGTGTAGACGAAGATGTAGAACAGGATCGTGGCGACCGCCAGCACAGCGGCGAGCAGGTTCACCGTCACATAGAGCAGCCCGAAGGAGATCAGACCGAGCGCGATGCCGAAGACGAGCGCGTTGCGCCTCGGCACCGAGTCCCGCACCAACGGCCGCCGCCGGGTCCGGTTCATGACCTTGTCGATGTCGGCGTCGATGACGCAGTTCAACGCGTTCGCGCTACCCGCGGCCATCGTTCCACCCACGAGGGTGGCCAGAACCAGCCACGGTGACGGAATCTCCCGACCGGCCAGGAACATCGCGGGGATCGTGGTGACCAACAGCAGCTCGATCACCCGCGGCTTGGCGAGCGCGGCGTACGCGCCGATGACCTCACGCAAACCTCGCCGGCCACCAGCTGGGGACTCGCCAGTGGGATGCACGGCGCTGGTGTGCTCACTGCGCCCATGCACAGCGTTCACCAACGACATCTCGCTCCCTGTGCCTTGGATTCGTCTTCAGCGTCAGCATGGACGCAGTACCTTGACGGATCGTAGTAGGACGGGACGCGGAAGCGCCCAGCGGCACCCACTCACGGGACCTACGTCACCGTTTAGCGCGCCCATCGACACCGTCACACGCTATCGCGGCGACCACCGATCCACCCATCCGCGTGGACTAGGCTGATCACCGGATCGGCCGATACCCCGTCGTCGGTTCTCGTGGGCACCGACCCTTGTCAGCCATTGACGAGACGACCGGCACATCGGGTTCAGGATCGATTAAGATCGACTGTGACGGCCACCGCCGGGTAACCGGGTCAGTGAACAGCAAACGTGTGAGATCTCAGGGAGCCAAGTTCAGTGTCGGAGATTGCCGCTACGGAGAACAACCCACTGTTGCGTCGGAACTACCCGGCCGACTGGACGGATCTGGACACCCGCGCGGTGGACACGATCCGCGTGCTGGCGGCCGACGCCGTCGAACACTGTGGCAGCGGACACCCCGGCACAGCCATGAGCTTGGCGCCGGTGGCGTACTCCTTGTTCCAGCGCATCATGCGCCATGACCCCGCGGATCCGGAGTGGCCGGCCCGGGACCGGTTCATCCTCTCGGCCGGACACAGCAGCCTCACGCTGTACCTCCAGCTGTTCCTCGCCGGCTACGGCCTGGAGATGGAGGACATCAAGCAGCTTCGTAAGTGGGGGTCGAAGACACCCGGCCACCCGGAGTACCGCCACACCCCGGGTGTGGAGACCACGACGGGACCGCTGGGTCAGGGGTTGGCCAACGCCGTGGGTATGGCCATGGCGGCCCGCCGGGAGCGTGGGCTGCTCGACCCGGACACCCCGCAGGGGGAAAGCCCGTTCGACCACCACATCTACGTGATCGCCTCCGACGGTGACATCCAGGAGGGCGTGACGGCCGAGGCGTCGTCTTTGGCGGGCCGGCAGGAACTCGGCAATCTGATCGTCATCTACGACGACAACAAGATCTCCATCGAGGACGACACCAACATCGCCTTCTCCGAGGACACCGCCAAGCGTTACGAGGCGTACGGCTGGCACGTCCAGGTCGTCGAGGGCGGCGAGGACGTCGCGGCCTTCGAGCAGGCCATCGAGGCCGCGAAGGCCGAGACCACCCGGCCGTCGTTCATCGTGCTGCGCACCGTGATCGGCTATCCAGCGCCGAACAAGATGAACACCGGTAAGGCCCACGGCGCTGCGCTCGGCGCCGACGAGGTGGCCGCCGTCAAGGAGATCCTCGGCTTCGACCCCAAGGTCAGCTTCCACATCGACGACGAGGTGCTCGCCCACACCCGCAAGGTGAAGGAGCGTGCACGTGCCGCTCGCGAGCAGTGGCAGCAGGCCTTCGACGCCTGGGCGCAGGCCAACCCGGAGCGGAAGGAGCTCGCCGACCGGCTCCGGACCCGCTCGCTTCCCGAGGGGTGGGCCGAGAAGCTCCCGAGCTGGGAACCCGACCCGAAGGGTCTTGCGACCCGGAAGGCGTCCGGGGAGGTCCTCAACGCCATCGGCGATGCGCTGCCCGAACTGTGGGGTGGCTCCGCCGACCTGGCCGAGAGCAACAACACCCTCATCAAGAACTCGGACTCGTTCGGCCCCGAAAGCGCCTCCACCGACATGTTCACCGCCCACCCCTACGGCAGGAACCTGCACTTCGGGGTGCGTGAACACGCGATGGGCGCGATCCTCAACGGCATCGCCCTCCACGGAGGCACCCGCCCCTACGGCGCCACGTTCCTCATCTTCAGCGACTACATGCGGCCTTCCGTCCGCCTCGCGGCGCTGATGAAGGCCCCCGTGATCTACGTGTGGACGCACGATTCGATCGGCCTCGGTGAGGACGGGCCCACCCACCAGCCGGTCGAACAGTTGGCCTCGCTGCGCGCGATCCCCGGTCTGAACGTCGTTCGCCCCGCCGACGCCAACGAAACGGCCGCGGCGTGGAAGGCGGCGCTGGAGGACGTCCACAACCCCACGGGCCTGGCACTGACCCGACAGAACGTGCCGGTGCTGGAGGGCACCAGCGCCGAAGGCGTCGCCAAGGGCGGCTACGTGCTGGCCGAGGCCTCCAACGGCTCCCCCGAGGTCGTGCTGATCGCCACGGGCTCGGAGGTGCAGCTCGCGGTGGAGGCCCGCAAGGTGCTCGAAGCCGAGGGAGTGCCCGCCAGCGTGGTGTCGATGCCGTGCGTGGAGTGGTTCGACCGGCAGGACCAGGAGTACCGCGACGCGGTTCTCCCCCCGACCGTCAAGGCCCGCGTCATCGTCGAGGCCGGGACGGCCCAGCCGTGGTACCGGTTCGCGGGCGAGGCGGGCGAGATCATCTCGATCGAGCAGTTCGGCGCCTCGGCGGACTACAACACGTTGTTCGAGAAGTTCGGGTTCACCACCGAAGCCGTGGTGGAGGCCGCCCGTCGGTCGCTGGCGAAGGCGAAGAGCTGATCCCGAGCACAGCACAGCAGCGCAAATCGACGGGTGGGGCGTCGACACGACCGCCGCGGCGGCGCCCCACCCGTAAGAAGCCGCAACGAAAAGAGGGATGACGTCATGGGCAACACCGACAGGCTGGCTCAGCTGTCCGAAGCGGGCGTATCGATCTGGCTCGACGACCTGTCGCGCGACCGACTGCGGTCGGGCTACCTGGCAGGGCTGATCCGCGACAAGCACGTCGTGGGGATCACCACCAACCCGACGATCTTCGCCAACGCGTTGTCTCGCAGTGAGGCGTACGACGAACAGCTGCGGGAGCTGGCGGCGCGGGGCGCGGACGTCCACACCGCCGTACGGGAACTGACCACCAGCGACGTGCGTGAGGCCGCGGACCTCCTGCGGGACGTCTACACCGCGACGAACGGTTTGGACGGTCGCGTATCGATCGAGGTGGACCCCGGGTTGGCCCGGGACACCGAGAAGACCGTGGTCGAGGCCGAGGAACTGTGGCGCGCGGTGGACCGGCCCAACATCTTCGTCAAGATCCCGGCCACCGAGGAGGGGTTGCCCGCCATCACGAGGACACTCGCGGCCGGGATCAGCGTCAACGTCACACTGATCTTCTCGGTGGAGCGTTACCGCGCCGTGATCGACGCGTTCTTCGCCGGGCTGGAGCAGGCCAAGGAAGCCGGACACGATCTGTCGAGCATCCAGTCCGTGGCCTCGTTCTTCGTCTCCCGAGTGGACTCGGAGGTGGACAAGCGGCTGGAGGCCATCGGAACCGACGAAGCGCTGGCGCTGCGTGGTGAGGCCGCCCTCGCCAACGCCCGTCTCGCCTACGCCGCCTACCAGGAGAAGTTCGCCAGTGAGCGTTGGGCGGCGCTCAAGCAGGCCGGTGCGAATCCACAGCGTCCGTTGTGGGCGTCCACGGGTGTGAAGAACCCCGAATACTCCGACACTCGTTACGTGGACGAACTCGTCGTCGCGAACACGGTCAACACGATGCCGGAGAAGACCCTGGAGGCCGTCGCCGATCACGCCGACATCCACGGCGACACGGTGACAGGCACCGCCGAGCAGGCCCAGCAGGTGTTCGACCGGGTCACCGCGGTCGGCATCGACGTCAACGACGTGTTCCGCACGCTCGAGGACGAGGGTGTGGAGAAGTTCGAGAAGTCGTGGGCGGAGCTGCTCGACACGGTCCGGAGCCAACTCGAGTCGGCGAAGGTGCAGAGCTGATGGCGGATCGCACGACAGTCGAGATCACCGATTCCGTCCTCGCCGAATCGGCCCGGCAACTGCTGGACGAACTCGTCTCCGACGGTGTGGCTTCGAAGCTGACCGCGCAGGACGCCACACTGTGGGGGCCAGAGGCCGAGGCCGAGGCGTCGATCCGGCTGGCGTGGACCGCGCTACACAGAAGCTCGCGGCCGTTGATCGGCGAGGTCGAGTCGTTGCGGACCGAGCTGCGTGCCGAGGGACTCGACCGCGTCGTCCTCGCCGGGATGGGTGGTTCGTCACTCGCTCCCGAGGTCATCGCCTCCACCGAGAAAGTGGCGTTGACGGTGCTGGACACCACCGATCCCGGCCAGGTCGCCGACGCTCTCGCCGGCGACCTGGAACGCACCGTGCTCGTGGTGTCGTCGAAATCGGGCACGACGGTGGAGACGGACAGCCATCGGCGCATCTTCGCCGAGGCGTTCGCCGATGCCGGGATCGACGCGGCCAGCAGGATGATCGTGGTCACCGACCCGGGCTCGCCACTGGCCGAACTGGCCTCCGCGGAGGGGTACCGCAGGGTCTTCCTCGCCGACCCCCACGTGGGTGGCCGCTACTCGGCGCTGTCCGCGTTCGGTCTCGTCCCCGCCGGGCTGGCGGGCGCGGACGTGGCTCGCCTGCTCGACCAGGCGGCGAGTGTGGCGGGGCAGCTGTCGACCGATTCCCCGGACAACCCCGCGTTGCGCTTGGCGGCGGCACTCGGCGCGGCCCACGCGGGCGGGGCCGAGAAGGTGGTGCTCGCCGACACCGGTTCCGGCATCACCGGGTTCGGCGACTGGGCCGAACAGCTCATCGCCGAGTCCACGGGTAAACAGGGCACCGGACTGCTGCCCGTGGTCGTCGAAAGCCCCGACGCCCCCGGCTTCGCGGACGCCGGAGCCGACGCCACCCCCGTAGCGGTGGGACCGGCGACCGGGGCCTCCGCCGTCGCCGTCACGGGTTCGCTCGGCGCACAGTTCCTGCTGTGGGAGTACGCGGTCGCGGTGGTGGGGAGGCTGCTGCGGATCAACCCGTTCGACCAGCCCGACGTCGAGGCCGCGAAGAAGGCCGCGAGAGCGCTGTTGGACAACCCGCAGGCGCTGACCAGCACCGAGGAACCGGCGGCCGTGATCGGCCCCGTCGAGGTGTACGGGCCGGTGGACAAAGCGAGGACGGGCACGCTCACGGACGTGCTGCGCGAGTTCGTCAGCGATGTCGCCGACGGCGGCTACCTCGCGGTACAGGCGTATCTGGACCGACTCGACGACGCCTCCGCCACCGTGCTTCGCAGCGAATTCGCCCGACGGACGGGCAAGCAGACGACGTTCGGGTGGGGGCCGCGTTTCCTGCACTCCACAGGCCAGTACCACAAAGGTGGCCACCCGAACGGGAGCTTTTTGCAGATCACGGGGTCGAACGAGGAGGACGTGCCCGTGCCGGGCCGCCCCTACACCCTGGGCACGTTGCAGCTCGCACAGGCGCTGGGGGACGGCCAGGTGTTGGCCGGGACGGGCAGGCCTGTGTTGCGGCTGCACCTGACCGACCGGGCGGCGGGCCTGGCCGATGTCGTCCGAGCCGTACAGGAGCTCAGCCCATGAAGGAAGGTTGGGTCAACCCGCTGCGCGACCCGCGCGACAAGCGACTGCCGAGGATCGCCGGGCCGTCAAGCCTGGTGATCTTCGGCATCACCGGGGACCTGTCGCGGAAGAAGCTCATGCCCGCGATCTACGACCTCGCCAACCGTGGGCTGCTTCCCGCGGGGTTCTCCTTGATCGGCTTCGCTCGCCGGGAGTGGGAGCACCAGGACTTCGGCCAACAGATACACGACGCGGTGGCCGAGTACGCACGGACACCGTTTCGGGAGTCGGTGTGGAACCGGCTGGCCGAAGGTATCCGGTTCGTCCACGGTTCGTTCGACGACGACGAGGCGTTCGACGAGCTGGCCGAGACGGTTCGGACCATGGCCGAGGAGCGCGGTACCGGCGGTAACACGGCGTTCTACCTGTCGATTCCGCCGTGGGCCTTCCCGGTGGTGACGAAACAGCTCGCCCGGTGCGGGTTGGCGCAGGCCTCCGAAGGCGTGTGGCGTCGGGTCGTGGTGGAAAAACCGTTCGGGCACGACCTGGAAAGCGCCAGGGAACTGAACGCCGTCGTCAATGAGGTCTTCCCCGAGGATTCGGTGTTCCGCATCGACCACTACCTCGGCAAGGAGACGGTGCAGAACATCCTGGCGTTGCGGTTCGCCAACCAGTTGTTCGAGCCGATCTGGAACGCGAACTACGTCGACCACGTGCAGATCACGATGGCCGAGGACATCGGCATCGGTGGGCGCGCGAGTTACTACGAGGGCATCGGCGCGGCACGCGACGTGATCCAGAACCACTTGCTGCAGCTGCTCGCGTTGACCGCGATGGAGGAGCCGGGGTCGTTCGAACCGGAGGCTCTGCGCGCCGAGAAGGTCAAGGTGTTGAGCGCGACCACACCGGTGGGGCCGTTCGAGGAGACCACGGCGCGTGGCCAGTACGTCGGTGGGTGGCAGGGTGGCAAGAGGGTGCTCGGCCTGCACCAGGAGCAAGGCTTTCCGAAGGACTCCACCACCGAGACCTACGCGGCCGTGACCCTGCAGGTGCGTAACCGCCGGTGGGCGGGGGTCCCGTTCTACCTGCGCACGGGCAAGCGGTTGGGGCGCAGGGTCACCGAAGTGGCCGTGATCTTCAAGCGGGCTCCGCACCTGCCGTTCGACTCGACCGCGACCGAGGAGCTCGGCGAGAACGCTTTGGTGATCCGGGTGCAGCCGGACGAGGGTGTGACGTTGCGGTTCGGTTCCAAGGTGCCGGGAACCACGATGGAGGTCCGCGACGTCACGATGGACTTCGGCTACGGACACGCGTTCACCGAAAGCTCGCCGGAGGCCTACGAGCGGTTGATCCTCGACGTGTTGTTGGGCGAACCGTCGCTTTTCCCCGGTAACGAGGAGGTCGAGCTGTCCTGGCAGATCCTCGACCCCATCCTGAAGCATTGGGCCACTTTGGGTCCGCCGGAGCCGTACGAACCGGGTTCGTGGGGGCCGCCGTCGGCGGAGGCGATGATGCAACGCACGGGCCGCCACTGGAGGCGTCCGTGACGGAGGATGGTCTGCCCATCGCGGACGCCGACCGGGTGCGGGCGTCCCGCACAACACCGCAGGCGTCCGTGACGGAGACTGGCCTGCCCGTTGTGGACGCCGACCGGGGTGGGCCCCTGCTCCGGCTTGCCCGGCAAGTCCGAGTAGGGAGGGTGTCCCGCACAACACCGCAGGCGTCCGAGTCCAGGGGCGGCTCGCCGGGCGCGGACCGACACAGGAGACTTCGATGATTATCGATCTGCCGTCGACCACAACGTCGCAGTTGAACAAGAAGCTCGTGGAGATCCGCGAGCGGGGCGGCGCGGTGGCGTTGGGCCGGGTGCTGACCCTGGTGATCGCCGCGGAGGACGACGAACAACTCGAGGACGCCATCGACGCCGCCAACGAGGCGAGCCGCGAACACCCGTCGCGGGTGATCGTGGTGGCGAAGGGAACGCGGAGCGCGGCGCCGCGGATCGACGGCCAGATCCGGGTCGGCGGCGACGCGGGGGCCAGCGACGTCATCGTGTTGCGGTTGTACGGCCCGCTGGCGAATCAGGGCCGCAGCGCGGTCGTCCCGCTGCTGTTGCCGGACACCCCCACGGTCACCTGGTGGCCGGGCAAGGGCCCGAAGGCACCGGCGCAGGACCAACTCGGGCAACTCGCACAACGCCGGATCACCGACGCGGCCGCCGAGAACAACCCGATCCGGGCGTTGAGGACTCGCAGCAAGAACTACGCGGCCGGGGACACCGACCTGGCGTGGACACGGCTGACCAACTGGCGAGCGCAGTTGGTGGCCGCCCTCGACCTGCCACCGTACGAACCGATCACGAGTGCGTCGGTGACGGGGGAAGCCGATTCCCCCTCCACCGAGCTGCTCGCGGGTTGGCTCGCCGAGTATTTGAACGTGCCGGTGAAACGGGTCAAGACCACGGCGGCGCAAGGCATCGTGGCGGTGCGGCTCGACCGGCCATCCGGCCCCATCGAATTACGCCGACCCGACGGCAAAACCGGCACATTGATCCAACCGGGTCAACCAACCCGGCGGGTCGACCTACATCGCAGGGACAATCGTGACTGTCTCATCGAAGAGCTGCGCAGGCTCGACCCCGACGAGGTCTACGAGGCCGCGCTCCGCGGGTTGACCAAGCTCTCGTCCGGACGGAAACCGACTCAAAGAAGCAAACGCGGCGGCGCCGCGGCGGCGAACGGCCAGGAACCGGCCGCGGAATCCACGGCCACGAAGGAACCGGAGGCGTAGGCATGAGCATGGATCCCACTGTCGTCGTCCACCCCGACCCGGAAGTGCTCGCCGCGGCCGCCGCCGCCCGACTGGTGTCGACGCTGGCCGACATTCAGGCCCGCAAGGGGTCGGCCTCGGTCGTCCTGACCGGTGGGGGCACCGGCATCGCCGTACTCGAACAGGTACGTCGCAGCCCCGCCAAGAACGCCGTGGATTGGTCGCAGTTGGACATCTTCTGGGGCGACGAACGCTTCCTCCCGGCCGACGACGACGAACGTAACGAGAAGCAGGCGCGACAGGCGCTGCTGGACCACGTTCCGGTGGAGGAGAGCCGGGTGCATGCGATGGCCGCCTCGGACGGCGAGTTCGGCGATGACCCGGACGCGGCGGCCGCGGGGTATGCCGAGGTGCTCGCGGCGGCCGCTCGATCGTCGAGCACGGCCACCGGCGCCGTCGAAGTGCCCACTTTCGACATCCTGCTGCTGGGCATCGGTGGCGAGGGACACGTCGCGTCGATCTTCCCGTCCTCCCCCGCCGCGGCGGAGACGCGTTCCACGGTCGTGGCCGTGCGCGACTGCCCGAAACCCCCACCCACCCGGTTGTCGTTGACTTTCCCGGCTATCCGCGCCGCCGAGGAGGTATGGCTGCTCACCTCGGGCGAGGCCAAGGCGGATGCCGTGGCGCTGGCCCTCGCCGGTGCCGACGAGATGAGCCTTCCCGCGTCCGGTGCCCGGGGCAAGCAACGCACGGTGTGGCTGATCGACCGGTCCGCAGCGTCGAAGATCCACACCTTGCGGCGCTGAGGCCTGTGTTCCGCCCATAGCACGGAACGTTTCACACGGTTTTGTTGCAAGCGCACATGCTCTAGGGGTTGCTTTTGTAGCCCTTGCACCAGAAACCTCTCTGTGTCGAGTCCACGAGACGAGAGGTCGAAACCCATGACCACACAGGGAATATCCCTAACCGGGGTCCCGGTCAGCGGTTCTGGCGCGGAGACAGCGGAGCTGCCGCAGCAGCGCAGTGCGAGCCCGGCAGACCCGTCGACGGTGAGCCCGACAGATCCGTCGACGAAGGTGTTCGCGAGACGCCCTGCCCTCACCGGTATCGCGACGGATCTGGCTTTCGTCGTCATCGCGGTGCTGGACGTGTGGCTGGTGGTTCCCGAGCAAGCACCGCCGTATTCCGTGTACCTGTCCGCCGCCAGTTGTGTGGCACTGCTGTTGCGCCGCCGCTTCCCGTTCACCGCGGTCGTGCTCGCCGTTCCCGGTTTCTTCGCGGGCTGGGCCCAGTTGGCCGCCATGTTCGCGTTGGGATACCTCGCACGCCGTAAGCCGTTCCACTGGCACATGTGGGTGGGGGCCGGTCTGGTGTGGCTGTGCCGGTTCATACTCTGGCCGCTGGCCGATTTCTTCGATCTCACCTGGCGCATGCACATCCTCGACGCCATCTACGGCGTGATCGTGGCGGGCATGCCGGTGGCGATCGGTTTGCTCATCCAGGCGAGGGCGGAACTGGCCGCGCGTCTGGCGGAACTTGCGGAAAGCCGGGACCGGGAACGACAACTTCATACACAAGCGGTGCGGGCCGAGGAGCGGGCCCGACTGGCGAGGGAAATGCATGACGTGGTGTCCCACGACATCACCCTCATCGCCATGCAGGCGGGGGTGTTGTGCGCGGCCGACACCGACCCGGAGGCCAAAAAGACCGCCGACACGATCCGCACGCTGAGCAGACGCACCTTGGAGGAACTGCGGGGGCTTGTGGGTGTGTTGCGGTCGGGCTCCGACATGACCGTCCAAGCGGATCTGGACAATCTCGACGAGCTCATACGTCATGCCGGTGTTCCGGTGAGAGTGTCGGTGGAGAACCTGCCGAGCTCACTGCCACGCCAGGTCTCGGCGGCGGCCTACCGCACGGTGCAGGAGGCGTTGACCAACGTCCGTAAGCACGCGCCGGGGGCCACCGCGTTCGTACACATCTCCGCGTCCAACGACACGCTTTCCGTGGAAGTGCGCAACGACCGCCCCAACGCCCGCCGTAATCCCGCGCTGCCTCCCGGTGGCGGCTACGGCCTCGCCGGGCTCGCCGAACGCGCCAAACTCCTCGGAGGCACGTTCGACGCCGAATGCACCGACGACGGTGGGTTCCGAATCCGGGCCCGCTATCCGCTCACCTAACCACGAAGGCCACTTTTCCTGTGCAAGTGAAGGCCACCTTTCCCTGCGGCTGGCTCAGGAAAGGTGGCCTTCGTGGTATGTACCTTTTGTTGTTGTCCCAGCTTCAGCTGTCGCCGGAGGAGAAACCGGATCAGCCTTCGCCTTCGCGGCGACGACGCAGCCGTTCCAGCGCCTCGGCGAGGATGGCCTCACCGTCGGCGTCGCTCCGACGTTCCTTCACGTACGCCAGATGCGACTTGTACGGCTCCGTGCGAGGGGCTGCGGGAGGATTCTCCCGGTCCCGCCCCGCGGGCAAACCGCAGCGCGGGCAGTCCCACTGTTCCGGAGTCTCCGCGTCCATCGCGAACGACGGACGTGACTCGTGTCCGTTGGCGCACCAATAGGAGACCCGACGTCGCGGAGCAGCCTCCCCACGCTCCGTCTCGTTCGAGGGGCCCGCCCCGATCCGCGTGCCTCGAATCGCGTTACCGCCAACCATGAATCGTCACCCCACCAGAAAGTTGACGTACGCTCCTCGCACGCCAACGCCGATCAGAGTTTCACCAGCAGACCGAGCCCAACGATGGCGATCACCCACACAGCACCGATCCCGAGCGTGATGCGGTCGAGGTTCTTCTCGGCCACGCTCGACCCGGAAAGGCTCGACTGCATACCGCCACCGAACAGGGACGACAGCCCGCCGCCTCGACCACGGTGCAGCAGCACCGCGATGATCAGCAGCACGCTGGAGACGATCAACAAAATTTGCAGGAACAGTTCCATTGTCATCCTCTGTGTACTGCGCGTGGCGGGGATACCAAGAGTAGCGCAATCCGCGCCGATGTCACGGTAGTGGGCCACCCGCCGCGAGAGCACACAGTTTCGTGAACTCCTCACCGTCGAGGCTGGCACCACCCACGAGAGCTCCGTCGACGTTGTCACACTTGACGAGGTCGGCCACGTTGCTCGACTTCACCGAGCCACCGTAGAGCACCCGCACCCGCTGGGCGAGGTCGGCACCGTACTTGTCGGCCAGCGCCGTCCGCAACGCGGCACACACCTCTTCGGCGTCGGAAGGGGTGGCGACACGGCCCGTGCCGATGGCCCACACGGGTTCATAGGCCACCACCACGTTGTTCACCTGTTCGGTCTTGAGCCCCTTCAGCGCCGCGATGAGCTGAGACGTGGTGTGCTCGATGTGACCGCCGGCTTCCCGAACCTCCAACTGCTCGCCGACACACACGATCGGCGACAGCCCGTGCTTGAGCGCGGCACGGACCTTCTTGTTCACGAGCTCGTCGGTCTCGCCGTGGTACTCGCGCCGCTCGGAGTGGCCGACCACGACATAGGTGCAGCCCAGCTTGGCGAGCATCGGAGCGGAGATGTCGCCGGTGTAGGCACCGGAGTCGTGCGGCGACACGTCCTGCGCCCCGTAGGTGAGCAGGAGCTTGTCCCCGTCGACCAGTGTCTGCACGCTACGGATGTCGGTGAACGGCGGAAGCACCGTCACATCGACCTTCTCGTAGTACTTCTCCGGCAACGAGAAGGCGATCTTCTGAACCAGGGCGATGGCCTCGAGGTGGTTCAGATTCATCTTCCAGTTGCCTGCGATCAGCGGCTTGCGGGCCATCACTGCTCCTCACTCAACACGGCGACGCCGGGCAGGTCCTTGCCCTCCAGGTATTCCAGCGAAGCCCCGCCTCCGGTGGAGATGTGCGAGAAACCGTCCTCGGGCAGCCCGAGCTGACGCACGGCCGCGGCCGAGTCGCCGCCGCCGACGACGCTGAACGCGTCCGATTCGGCGATCGCCGTCGCAACACCTCGGGTGCCCTCGGCGAACGGTGCCATCTCGAACACGCCCATGGGGCCGTTCCAAAACAGCGTGCGCGCCTCCCGGATCGCCGCCCCGAACGCGGCCACGGTCTCCGGACCGACGTCCAGTCCCATCCAACCGTCCTCGATCCCGGTGATGGGCACGGTGCGCGTGGCGGCATCAGCGGAGAAGGCATCGGCCACCACGACGTCCGTGGGCAGCATCAGCTTGTCCCCCGCGTCGGCCAGCAACCGTTTGCACGTGTCCACCATGTCGGTCTCCAGCAGCGAGGAACCGACACCGTGCCCCTGTGCGGCGAGGAAGGTGAAGCACATACCACCACCGACGAGCAGCCGATCGACCTTCGGCAACAGCGCCTCGATGACGGCGAGTTTGTCCGACACCTTCGACCCACCGAGCACCACCGCGTAAGGCCGTTGGGGGTCACCGGTCAACGTCTTCAGCACGTCCAACTCGGCGAGCACGAGACCCCCCGCGTAGGGAGGCAGCACACGCGCGACGTCGTAGACCGATGCCTGCTTGCGGTGGACCACGCCGAACCCGTCGGACACGAACGCACCGTTCCCGCCGGTCAGTTCCGCCAACTCCCGGGCCAACTGCGCCCGTTCCGATTCGGACTTGCTGGTCTCCCTCGGGTCGAACCGCACGTTCTCCAGCAGTACGACGTCACCGTCGCCCAGTGCGGAAACCGCGGCCTTGGCCTGGTCCCCCACCACGTCGCCGGCCAACGGCACCTCGGTGCCGAGCAGTTCGCCGAGTCGAGCGGCCACGGGCCGCAGGGAGTACGCCGGGTCGGGCGCACCCTTGGGTCGACCGAGATGCGCCGTCACGATCACGCGGGCCCCGGCCTCCGCCAACGCGCGGATGGTGGGCAACGCGGCACGGACCCGACCGTCGTCTGTGATCTTCTCTCCGTCGAGCGGGACGTTGAGGTCGGCGCGCACGAGCACGCGCCGACCGGAAACGCCCTCGCCGAGCAGGTCGTCGAGCGTCTTCACTGCCATGTCGTTGTCAGGACAGCTTCGTACCGACGAGCTTGACCAGGTCCGCGAGGCGGTTCGAGTAGCCCCACTCGTTGTCGTACCAACCGACGACCTTCACCTGGTTGCCGATGACCTTGGTCAGCGGCGCGTCGTAGATGCACGACGCGGGGTCGGTGACGATGTCGGCGGACACGATGGGCTCCTCGCTGTACCGCAGGATGCCCTTCAACGGCCCCTCGGCGGCAGCCTTGTACGCGGCGTTGATGTCGTCCACCGACGCGCTCTTCGACAGCGTCACGGTCAGGTCGGTGGTGGAGCCGGTGGGAACCGGCACCCGCAGCGCGTAGCCGTCGAGCTTGCCGTTCAGCTCCGGCAGCACCAGGCCGATGGCCTTGGCCGCGCCGGTGGAGGTCGGCACGATGTTCAGCGCGGCGGCACGAGCCCGACGCAGGTCCTTGTGCGGCCCGTCCTGCAGGTTCTGGTCCTGCGTGTAGGCGTGGATCGTGGTCATCAGGCCCTGCTCGATGCCGAACTCGTCGTGCAGCACCTTCGCCAGCGGAGCGAGGCAGTTCGTGGTGCACGAGGCGTTCGAGATGATGTTCTGCGACCCGTCGTAGGCGGAGTCGTTGACCCCGAGGACGACGGTGAGGTCCTCGCCCTTGGCCGGCGCGGAGATGATGACCTTCTTGGCTCCACCGTCGAGGTGGGCCTTGGCGTCGTCGGCCTTGGTGAAGAAACCGGTGGATTCGACGACGACGTCCACACCGAGGTCGCCCCAGGGGAGTTTGGCGGGATCGCGCTCGGCCAGCGCCTTGACCGTCTTGCCACCGACGACGATGCCCTCGTCGCTGACACTGACCTCTTCGCTCAACGGGCCCAGGATGCTGTCGTACTTGAGCAGATGAGCCATCGTGGCGACGTCACCGAGGTCGTTGAAGGCGACGATCTCGATGTCGTGATCGCTGGCCTGCACGGCACGGAAAAAGTTACGGCCGATACGGCCGAAGCCGTTGACCCCTACGCGAACCGTCACTGCTCTACTCTCCTCGGGGTTCGGCCCGGTACCCGACCGGGCTGGCACTTCATGGGTTCACCAGCCACCCTAGCGTGCTGGCCAGCGAATACCCGAGTACCCCGAGTCGAGACCTGGTTCACTTCCCCCGGTGAGACGAATCGATTAAGAAACCGATCAAGACATGCGGTTCACATCGCCTGGGTCAGCGTGTCCGCTTGTGCGGACCCCGACCCGGGACACACGATTTTCCGCCTCCCCCGAAAACCCGGACCGGACCGAACCGCTCGACCGCCGGACCGGTTCACGTCCCCGCCGTGGGCGGGGTGTCGATGTCACCGCGCCAGCCACCGGTCTCGTGCCCGCGGCGCTCGATGAACTCCTTGAACCGGTGCATGTCGCCGTTGACGCGCTTGCCCAGCATCCCGGTCTTGTCGGCCACCTGCTCCAGGAAACCGTCCGGATCGATGTCCATCTGCGCCGTGACCCGGGTGCGGCTCGGCCCGAGCCGATGGAATGTGATCACACCGGCGTGCCGCGGCCCGGATTCCGAGGTCCAGGCGACCCGCTCGTCAGGGTGTTGCTCGGTGATCGTCGCGTCGAACTCGCGCGTGACACCCCCGACCCGGGTCACCCAATGGGTGTGCGTGTCGTCCAACTGCCGAACCTCTTCGACACCCTCCATGAACTCCGGGAACGACTCGAACTGGGTCCATTGGTTGTACGCGGTGGACAGCGGAACATCCACGTCGACCGCCTTCATCACCGTGCTCACGACAATCCCCTCCTTCGGGTGCGGTCGGTGACGCCGAAACTCGGCGTATGACGGTGTGTGTCTCGGGTACCCGACCACCCATGACACACACCTCCCGACCGGACACCGCCACGGTGCGAGCCGTGGGCAAGCTCACCGAGGCCTGGGAAGCGGTGGAAGAAGCGCGTGGCCACCTCTACGCGTTCCATCGGCTCACCGGAACCGCCGACTTCGCCCTCGAGGAAGCCATCGGCATGCTCCACGACGCCGGGCACCACGAACTCGCCGCCCGACTGGACCGAGAACTCCTGGGCCGCAACGTGCTGCCGGGACGCTGGACCTACCAGGTCGTCGAGGACTACGAGGACACCTACTACGGCGTGTTCCACCGATTCGTCGACCAGGCACGCGCGCTCACCCCGGGACAACGGCACGCGTACGAGGCGGAACTCAAACGCACCCGACGCACCCGAGGCGAACCGGGACACGAACCCGACCCCGACACCCTGCCCGGCCCGAACGGACCCATGCCGTCGACCACGACACCGTGAGACGACCATGAGCCCCGGTACGGTCGGTTCCCGGACCGACGTCGCACGTGGGGTGGCGACCGTGTCGACCGCCGACGGCGAACACCGCGTCGAGCGGGACGGGAAGCGACCCCGCCCCCATCACGGCTAGGAAGCGGCGTGCAGACGTTTCTGCCCTATCCCGACTTCGCCGCGACGGCCCACGTCCTCGACCAACGACGGCTGGGCAAACAACGGGTCGAGGCCCTCCAGGTGTTGCGGGCCCTGACCGTGCCGGGACACGGCTGGCGTCGTCATCCCGCGGTGCGCATGTGGGCCGGTTACGAGGAGGCGCTCACCCGCTACGGGCTGACCATGTGCGAGGTGTGGCGCGCACAGGGTAGGGCGGACACGTGCGCGCGGAAGATGGTGGCCGACCTGGCTTCGGCCCTCGGCATCAGGGTCGTGCGCGACCAGGCGACACTGGCCGTGGCCAACGACCTGCCGCCGTGGCTGGGCGACGAGGAGTTCCACCGCAGCCACCGCTCCGCCCTCGTGCGCAAGGACCCGGAACATTACCGGCCGCTCTTCCCCGACGTACCGGACAACCTGCCGTATGTGTGGCCGTCCTCCGACCGACCACAGCTCACCGATCCGAACCCGCCTGAAGCGAGCTGACCACCGCGGTTGCCGCACCGACGGTGAGGCATCGGCGCCCGAACGGACTAAAAGAAGCCTCCGGTTCTGCGGTCGAGCCGTTCGACGCGGCCCGAAGCAGCGCCGAAACAGCGCCCGCTCCGGTGACGCGGTCTTCTCGGACGCGGTACTCGCCCTACCACGGAGGGCCACTCCGCCCCGTGGGACGCACCGTGCGCAGTGGAGGCCGCTCCCGCACGGTGAGGTCGGTGACCATCCACTCCCGTACCGCCCCATCGGCGGCCTCGCTGCGGCGGAACTGCGCGAGCAACGCGGACGGCGGCTCCGCCACCACCAGCCGGCCACTGCGGTCGAGCCGATCCATGATCGTCAACATGATCTGTCCGGCCATCTGCCCCAACGCATGGGTGCTTTGATGCCGGTGGGTGCGCATCCCGAGGTCGACCTGAGCGAACGCCTCCAACCCCCGCCACCGCAGCAAGTCGATCAAATGCGCGACCTCGACTCCATAGTGTGTGACGAAGGGGATGCTCTCCAACACCTCGCGTCGCCCCGCGTACTCCCCGGCCAGAGGCTGCACGAACCCGGCCAGGTCAGGCCAATACATGTTCAACAGCGGACGCGCCACCAGTTCGGTGACCCGCCCGCCCCCGTCGGCGTCGACCTGAGAACCGTGGACCAGCGGCCGCTGGTAGAACCCCTTCACGTAGTCCACGCCGGGATCGGTGAGCAACGGACCGAGAAGCCCGATCACGTACTCCGCGGTGAAGTCGTAAAGATCGCCATCCACGAACACCACGAGATCGCCGGTGGTGGCGGCGAGCCCTTTCCACAACGCCTCACCCTTACCGTGCATGTCCGGCAACGGTTGCAACACGGTGTCCTGCGCCACGACCCTGGCCCCGGCCTCCGCAGCCACCCGCGCCGTGTTGTCGCGAGAACGCGAATCGACGACCAGCACATCGTCGACGAGCGGGTACTCCTCCATCAACGCCGTGCGGATCGTCTTCACGATCCGACCCACCGTACGCTCCTCATCACGCGCCGGGATGACGACGGTCACCGTGCGCTCCCCTTTGAGGGCACACAGTTCGGAGGCCGTCCAGTCGTCGGCGCGAGCGGACCGGTGCCGCAACCAGGAACGAACCCGGGAGGAGAAACCCAGATCGGCGTTATCGGCGCTCAGGCCGATCCTTGTCGTGTCCACGAGGTCCCCTTTCGTCCGAGAGCGGCCGGTCAACCTCCGCTGGGCGCTCCAGCCGGTCACGTTGCGGGCCGTCGAACGGCTGAGACAGCAGACGACACCCTGACCTCTACACCCGGATGGACGTAACTCCGTCGGTTCACACCTCGAACGCGGGAGCAAAACAAATTGCCTTCCGTCCACCGCATGACAACGGTGGACGGAAGGCCTCAGACCAGCACAAACCCGTTCGAGGGCGGGATCGGGGTTTTCTCAGCGACCTTCCTCACGTCGGTCTTCGTGGTTCACCACCACCGGCCCTCGTCGGGGCCTCAGACGCTCTCTTCGAGCATCTCCGGGGTGACGGCGGATTCGGTGTCCGGCACACCGAGTTCCTTGGCCCGTTTGTCCGCCAAGGCCAGCAGCCGCCGGATCCGTCCTGCGACGGCGTCCTTGGTCATCGGCGGATCCGCCAACTGCCCCAACTCCTCCAGCGACGCCTGCCGGTTGGCCAACCGCAGCTTGCCCGCCGCGAGCAGGTGCTCGGGGGCCGTGTCACCGAGGATCTCTATGGCGCGTTCCACCCGGGCCGCAGCCGCCACGGCCGCCCGTGCCGAACGGCGCAGATTGGCGTCGTCGAAATTCGCCAACCTGTTGGCGGTGGCCCGCACCTCGCGCCGCAGTCGCTGCTCCTCCCACGCCAACACACTCGAATGCGCGCCGAGGCGAGTCAACAACGCTCCGATGGCATCACCGTCGCGCACCACCACCCGATCGGCGCCACGTACCTCACGCGACTTGGCCTGGATGCCCATCCGACGGGCCGCGCCCACCAAGGCCAGCGCCGCCTCCGGCCCCGGACACGTCACCTCCAACGACGACGAACGTCCGGGCTCGGTCAACGAACCGTGAGCGAGGAACGCCCCGCGCCACGCCGCCTCCGCATCGGCCACCCCACCGGAGACCACCGAGGCGGGCAACCCACGAACAGGACGACCCCGCTGGTCGATGAGCCCTGTCTGCCGTGCCAGCCCCTCACCGTCCTTGACCACCCGGATCACATAACGAGTCCCTTTACGCAACCCGCTCGAGGTGATGACGTGCACTTCGGGAAGATGCCCGTACAGTTCGTGGATCTCCTTGCGGAGCCTGCGCGCCACGGACCCGGTGTCGAGCTCGGCTTCGACGACGACCCGCCCCCCGACGATGTGCAGCCCGCCCGCGAACCGCAGCAGCGCCGACACCTCCGACCGGCGCGGACCGATCTTGGTGACTTCCACGCGGCTGAGCTCGTCCTTGACCGCCGCCGTCATCGCCATCTACTGCCCCTCCTCCTTGCCCTCGGACAAGCCGAGAGCCTCTCGCACACAATCCGCCAAGGCATCCGGATCATGCCTGCCCATCCTGCCCGGAGCAGCGACCGAAGCCAGATGCGCACGCCCACCCAAGGAGTCAGCCGCCCGGCGTAGACGCACGGGGGTGGGCACGGAGTCACGGTCGGCGATCACCGCGTCCACCTTGAGCCGGGGAGCGTGTTCGAAGAGTACGTGCAGGTGTTGCTCCGGTGAGAACCCCGCCGTCTCCCCCGGCTGCGGCATGAGATTGAGGATCACCACCTTGGTCGCGGTCGTGCGCACGAGCGCGTCGTGCAGGTCCGGCACCAACAGGTGCGGCAGCACGCTCGTGAACCACGAACCGGGGCCGAGGAAGACCGCATCGGCGTTCAACACGGCCTCCACCGCTTCCGGACACGCGATCGGGGGCTGGTGAGGGCGGCCAGGGTTGTGCAGACTGATGCGCCGCACCTGGCCGGGTGTGCTCGCGACCGCGACCTGGCCCCGGATACGGCTGACGGCCTCACCGTTACCGTTGTCCAGCCCCGTGACCTCGGCCTCGATCTCCAACGGTTCGACCGACATCGGCAGCACCCGTCCGCTGATGCCCAGCAACCGGGCGGCCTCGTCCAGTCCCGCCACGGGGTCCCCGAGCACCTCGAACAGGCCGGCCAACAGCAGATTGCCGACCGCATGCCCGGTGAGAGCCCCGGTACCGCCGAAACGGTGTTGGAACACCTCGGCCCACAACGTGCCGCCGTCCTCCGCGGCCGCCAACGCGGCCAACGCCTGCCGGAGATCACCGGGCGGTAGCAGGCCCAGCTCCCGACGGAGCCTTCCCGACGACCCCCCGTCGTCGGCGACGGTGACGACCGCGGTCACGTCCGGGGTGAGCCGTCGCAACGCCGACAATGTCGCATGCAGTCCATGCCCACCACCGAGTGCGACGGCACGCATCCTCGGCCTCACTCCCTGCCCAGATCCCGGTGCACGACCTTGACCGCCATACCGTCCTCCTTGGACAGCCGGTTCGCCAGCTCCTCGGAGATGGCGACACTGCGGTGCTTGCCACCGGTGCAGCCCACGGCCAAGGTGAGGTAACGCTTGCCCTCTCGCTTGTACCCGGCCCCCACCAAACGCAGCAACTCGTGGTACTGCTGCAGGAACTCCTCAGCGCCCTCCTGGCCCAACACGTAGTTGCGCACGTCGCCGTCGAGTCCGCTTTGGTCCCGCAATTCGGGGATCCAGAACGGATTGGGCAGGAAACGCACGTCCATCACCAGGTCGGAGTCCATCGGCAAGCCGTACTTGTAGCCGAAGGACAACACCGTGACCCGGGTCTGAGTACTCGACTCGGTGCCGAACGCGTCCTCGATCTTGGCGCGAAGATCGTGCACCGACAGCGCCGACGTGTCGAGTATCAGGTCGGCTTCCTCCCGCAGCGGCGCCAGCAACTTCCGCTCGGCGGTGATGCCGTCGACCAGCCTTCCGTCCCCCTGCATGGGATGGCCGCGACGCACCTGGTCGAAGCGACGGATCAGCACCGAATCGGTGGCTTCCAGGAACAGCACCCGAGGCTTGTAGCCACGCGCGTCGAGGTCCTTGATGACCGAGGCGAGGTCATCGGTGAAGGCACGCGACCGCACGTCCATCACGACCGCCACCTTGGTGATCACACCCCGCGCCTGCGCGCCGAGCTCCACCATCGTGGAGATCAACTCGGGTGGCAGGTTGTCCACGACGAACCAGCCCAGGTCCTCCAGGCATTTGGCGGCGGTACTGCGGCCCGCCCCGGACAATCCGGTGACGACCGCCACCTCCATCCCGGAGCCCCTGGCGCCCGCTCCCCCAACGTTCTCGGTGTGCTCCTCGGTCACGTCTGCGACTCCCCTCTGCTGTCAGTCCGGCCCCCTGCGAGCGCGGCATGGACCACCTCGGCTGTGCGGGTACCGAAGCCCGGCACCGCCGCGATCTCGGCCACAGTGGCCTCTCGGATCTTCTTCACCGAGCCGAAGTGCTTGATCAACGCGGCCTTCCGGACCTGCCCCAGTCCAGGGATCCCGTCCAACACCGACTCCTGTACCCGTTTCGACCGTTTCTGCCGCTGATAGCGGATCGCGAACCGGTGCGCCTCGTCACGCACTCGCTGCAGAAGGTACAGCGCGTCCGACGTCCTCGGCAGGATGACCGGGTTGTCGTCGGCGGGCAGCCACACCTCCTCCAGCCGTTTGGCGAGTCCGACCACGGCGACGTCGGTGATACCGAGCTCGGCCAGCACGTCCGCCGCGGCCGTGGCCTGCGGCCCCGCACCGTCCACGACCAACAGATTGGGCGGATAGGCGAATTTACGAGGCTTACCCGTCTCGGGGTCCAGTGCCTGATTCACCCCGGGCGTCTCCGTGCCCCGCTCAACGCCCTGAGCCTGGGTCTCCTTGAGGTATCGGGAGAAACGGCGCCGGACGACCTCCGCGATGGCGGCCACGTCCCCCTCGGTGGCGGCTTCCCGCAGCGCGAACCGCCGGTACTCCGACTTGCGGGGCAACCCGTCCTCGAACACCACCAGCGAGGCGACCACGTCGGTACCGGCCAGGTGGCTGACGTCCACGCATTCGATGCGCAGTGGGGCACTGTCCAACCCGAGGTACTCCTGCAGTTCCGACAAGGCCGCCGAACGAGCGGTGAGATCGCCCGCCCTACGCAACTTGTGTTGCGAGAACGCCTCCTCTGCGTTACGGGCCACGGTCTCGGCCAGCGTTCGTTTGTCCCCCCGCTGCGGCACGCGGAGCCGCACCCGGGAACCACGCAACTCCGACAGCCACTGCTCCATGCTCTCGGCATTGGCCGGCAGCTCGGGCACCAGCACCTCACGCGGTACGACGACCCCGTCGGTGGGTGTCTCGGCGGCCAGCTCGGCCTGACCGGCGTAGAACTGCGACAGGAACTGCTCGACGAGGTCGGACACGTCCATCTCCTCGACCTTGTCGATCACCCAGCCACGCTGGCCCCGGACCCGACCGCCCCGCACGTGGAAGATCTGAACGGCCGCCTCCAACTCGTCGTGCGCGAACGCGATGACGTCGGCGTCGGTGCCATCGCCCAACACCACGGCCTGCTTCTCCATGGCCTTGCGCAGCGCGGCGAGGTCGTCCCGCAACCGGGCCGCCCGCTCGAACTCCAGCGCCTCGGACGCCTCGGCCATCTCCCGCTCCAGCTTGCGGACCATCTGATCGGTGCGGCCGGAGAGGAAGTCGCAGAAACCCTCGACGATCTCGCGGTGACGTTCGGCCGACACCGCGCCGACGCACGGGGCCGAACATTTGTCGATGTAGCCGAGCAGACACGGGCGGCCGATCTGGCTGTGCCTGCGGAACACCCCCGTCGAACACGTCCGTGCGGGGAACACCCGCAACAGCAGGTCGAGAGTCTCCCGGATGGCCCAGGCGTGGGCGTAGGGGCCGAAGTAGCGCACGCCTTTCTTCCGCGGTCCTCGATAGACGTGCAGGCGCGGGAACTCCTCGTTCAACGTGACCGCGAGCACCGGGTACGTCTTGTCATCGCGGTAACGGACGTTGAACCGAGGATCGAACTCCTTGATCCAGTTGTATTCGAGCTGCAGCGCCTCCACCTCGGTGCTCACCACGGTCCACTCCACGCTCGCGGCCGTGGTGACCATCTGCCGGGTACGCGGATGCAGTCCGGCGAGATCGGTGAAGTAGGAGTTCAGTCGGCTACGCAGGCTCTTGGCCTTGCCGACGTAGATGACCCGTCCGCCGGCATCGCGGAACTTGTACACGCCGGGCGAGTCCGGGATGGTCCCCGGGGCGGGTCGGTAGGTGGAAGGGTCGGCCACGTCATCCAGCCTATGGCGCTGGTCCGACGGTGCGTTCGACCCCTCACCCATGTCGTGTGTGCGACAGTCTCGACCCGATGGACCTCCCCCAGCCCCGCCGTATAGGACGTTATACACAGCTGGTGTGCGATTCTCCCGGTATGCGCATCGCGACGTGGAACGTCAACTCGATCACTGCCCGGCTACCACGCGTGCTCGCCTGGTTGCGCTCCACACAGCCCGACGTGCTGTGCCTCCAAGAGCTCAAATGCAGTGACGACGGTTTCCCGCGCGACGACATCACCGAACTCGGCTACGACGTCGCCTCCTACGGCGCGAACCGGTGGAACGGCGTGGCCATCCTGTCCCGGGTCGGACTCGAGGACGTCACCCGAGGACTCGTCGACGAACCCACCTACGAGGACGCCCTCCACCCCCGGGCCGTCGCCGCGACCTGCGGCGGCGTCCGTGTGTGGTCGGTGTACGTACCCAATGGGCGGGAACCCGATCACCCGCACTACACCTACAAACTGCGCTGGTTGGAGGCCCTTCACACCACCGTCCTCGCCGAGAACAGCGACGACCGGCCGTTCGCCGTGCTCGGCGACTTCAACATCGCGCCCACCGACGACGACGTGTGGGACATCTCGCTGTTCGCCGACTCCACGCACGTGACCGAACCCGAGCGCAAGGCACTCGCCCGGCTCCGCGACGCCGGCCTCACGGACGTCGTCCCCCGGGCACTGAAGTACGACCGCCCCTACACCTACTGGGACTACCGCCAACTCGCGTTCCCGAAGAACCGCGGCATGCGCATCGACCTCGTCTACGCCAACCGTCCGTTCGCCGACGCCGTCACCGACGCCTACGTCGACCGCGAGGAGCGCAAGGGCAAGGGGGCCTCCGACCACGCCCCCGTGGTCGTGGACCTCACGCTGTGACCTGTGACCGTCGACCCGCACACCGGCAGCCGCACGAAAGCGACACAGGACCACTCGAGCAGGCACTCGCCGTTCGTCCGGCGTGTTCTGCCGGCCCTGCGCGCTGAACAACGGTGCCTGACTCCCCGCTTGTGCCGACGCCCCGGCACCGACGACGATCACGAGCGTGACAGAACCGCCCGAGCGCGCTCCCATTCCCCGAACCGACGCCACGAAGGCCGCCCTCGCCGCGGCCGTGACCATGGTCCTGTGGTCGTCGGCGTTCGTCGGCATCCGCGCCATCGGTGAGGTGTTCTCCCCCGCACCACTGGCCCTGCTGCGTCTCGCGGTGGCCTCCGTGACCCTCACCGTCCTGATCGGCAGCAGTACCCGCCGGCTCCCCCCGCTGCCCCGTGACCGCACGTCGTGGCTGTTCGTCGCCTCCTACGGCGTGCTGTGGTTGTGCTGCTACACCGTCGCCCTCAACGCCGCCGAACTGCATCTCGACGCGGGCACGGCCGCGCTGTTGGTCAACATCGCACCGCTGCTCGTCACCTTCGGCGCCGGAGTCGTCCTCGCCGAGGGCTTCCCCCGCCCGCTGCTGCTCGGCGGCTCGATCGGCATGAGCGGGATCGTCATCATCGGCCTGGGCACCGACGGCGAGGGCGACTGGATCGGCGTCGCACTGTGTCTACTCGCTGCCGTGCTGTACGCAGCGGGGGTACTCATCCAGAAGAAGGCTCTGGACCGGATCGACGCCACGACCATCACGTGGCTGGGCTGTCTGATCGGCACCGCGGTCCTGCTGCCGTGGACGCCGCGACTGGCCTCCGAACTCGCCACCGCGCCGACCTCGGCCGTGCTCGGCGCCGTCTATCTGGGGGTCTTTCCCACCGCCATCGGATTCAGCACCTGGGCGTACGCGCTCAAGCGCACGGAAGCGGGCAGGCTCAGCGTCTCCACCTACGCCGTTCCCGCACTGTCGGTGGTGCTGTCGTGGGTGCTTCTCGCCGAGGTCCCCACCGGCTACGGCCTCGTGGGTGGCGTCGTCTGCCTGGCCGGAGTGGCGGTGTCGCGTTACCGACCGCGCCGTGCCGTCACCGGCACGAACACGGTCGCGCCCGACACGGCCACTCGGCCTTGCGAACCTCCGGAGCGTCAGCCCCGGTGAGCGGCGGCGTGGAAACGACGCAACGCCCGTACCGCCTTCACGGCGCGTTCCCGGTCGACCGCCTGGATGGCCATCATCGAGTAGTACTCGAAATCGGGAAGTTCCAGCCGGGCGAAGGAGGCTCCGTCGGGGAAACTCACCGACAGCACCTCGTCCCAGCGGAAGTAGCGGGACACGCCGATGTTGCGCACGTGCACACCCTCGGCGTCGGCCCGTACCCGGGGCGTGGCGAACAGCATGGCGGCACCCGCCAGCATCACCCCTACCCCGACCATCGCAATCTGGTCGCTGACGGCGAAGATCGCCCCGGTGTCCACCGACCGGAGCAACACGGCCACCGTCACGAACACGGCCAGCAACACGACCGCAAGCGCCGCGGACATCCAGAACGCACGGCGCGGTCGCACGATCACGACCTCGGCGGCCACGTCCGTCCTCGTGCCCTCACTCACACGAAACCCCGTTCCGTCCATGGCTGTCGCAGACCACGCAACACGTTCGCGGTGGTCAACGCGGCTATCGTCGCTTCCCGTCCCTTGTCCTCCACCGACTCGGGCAGTCCCGCTCTGGCCAGCGCCTGTTCCTCGGTGTCACAGGTCAGCACACCGTTACCCACGGGAGTGCTCTCGTCCAGCGCCACCCGCGTCAGTCCCGCCGTCACGGCATCACACACGTACTCGAAGTGGGGGGTTCCCCCGCGGATCACCACGCCCAACGCCACGACCGCGTCGTGACTCCGAGCCAGCGCCTGCGCCACCACCGGCAACTCGACCGCACCGGAAACCCGCAACACCGTCGGTTCCTCGGCCAGTTTCACTTCCCCGGCCGTGCGCAATGCCGAAGCCAGCAGGCTGTCCGTGATCCGCGCATGCCAGCGAGTCGCGACGATCCCGAGCCGCAGATTCTCACATTCACGCAGCTCGTTCTGCTCGTCGGGACGGCCTTCTCCACTCATATTCCACCCGCACCTGCGACCTTGCCGTTACCGTTGCCGTTGTCACCGATATCGGCACCCACTTCGTCGAAGTGCTCCAATTGGGACAACTCGTGCCCCATCCTGTCACGCTTGGTTTTCAGGTAACGGAAGTTCTCCGGATTGGGTGAGATCGGCAGCGGGACCCTGCCCACGACCCGTAGTCCGTAGCCCTCCAGGCCCACGCGTTTGGCGGGGTTGTTGGTGAGCAGTCGCATCGACCGCACCCCGAGGTCCGACAGGATCTGCGCCCCGGTGCCGTAGTCACGGGCGTCGGCCGGCACACCCAGGGCCAGGTTGGCGTCCACCGTGTCGGCACCGGCGTCCTGCAGCTCGTAGGCCTGCAGCTTGTGCAACAGGCCGATGCCCCGGCCCTCGTGCCCACGCACGTAGAGCACGACACCCCGGCCCTCGTCCGCGACCGCCTTCAGCGCCGCTTGCAGCTGCGGACCACAGTCGCACCGCAGCGATCCGAACACGTCCCCGGTCAGGCATTCCGAGTGGACCCGCACCAGGATGTCCTCACCGTCACCGATGTCGCCGTAGACGAAGGCCACGTGCTCGATACCGTCGAGCAGGCTGTCGTAACCGATGGCGCGGAACGTCCCCGCCGCCAGTGGGATACGCGCCTCAGCCACGCGTTCGACCTGCTTCTCCCGCCGCTTGCGGTACGCGATGAGGTCGGCGATCGTGATCAGCTGAAGATCGTGGTCGGCGGCGAAGACCTCCAGCTCGTCCCGACGGGCCATGTCGCCCTCGTTCTTCTGGGACACGATCTCGCACAGCACACCCGCCGGCGCCAGTCCCGCCATGCGGGCGAGGTCCACGGCGGCCTCGGTGTGCCCCGGCCTACGCAGGACACCGCCGTCCTTGGCGCGCAGCGGTACGACGTGCCCGGGCCGGGTGAGGTCGGAGGCCTTCGAGTTCGGGTCGGCCAACAACCGGATGGTGTGGCAGCGGTCGGTCGCGGAGATACCGGTCCCGATGCCCTCGGCGGCGTCCACCGTCACGGTGTACGCGGTACCACGCCGGTCCTGGTTGCTGTGGTACATCGGCGGCAGGTCGAGTCGGTCGCAGTCCTCGCCCGTCAGCGCCACGCAGATGTAGCCGGAGGTGTAGCGCACCATGAAGGCGAGCAGCTCCGGTGTCGCCTTCTCGGCAGCGAAGATCAGGTCTCCCTCGTTCTCGCGGTCCTCATCATCGACGACGACCACGGGGCGGCCGTTCGCGATGTCCTCGATGGCCCGTTCGATGGATTCGATGTCCACCGACGGGGCGGGCTCGATCATCGTCACCTGTCCTCCTCGCCCCCGCCGTCCTCCACCGATGACCTCGTCAGGTGGACAGCGGCCAGCTTCTCGACGTACTTCGCCAGCACGTCCACTTCCAGATTCACCGAGTCGCCCGGTTGGTTGCGACCCAGGGTGGTCGCACGCAACGTGGTGGGGATCAACGCGACTGCGAACTCCTGATCCGTCACCCGTGCCACCGTCAGCGAGACACCGTCCACGGCGATGGAGCCCTTCTCCACCAGGTATCGGGACAGTGACGGCGGGTACGCGAAGTGAGCGAGCCCGTCGTGGTCGCGCGACAGGAAAGTCCCGGTGCCGTCGACATGACCCTGTACGACGTGGCCGCCGAACCGACCGTCGGCACTCATCGCCCGCTCCAGGTTGACCAACCGGCCGGGTTCGATGCCGTTCAAGCTGGTGCGCTGCAACGTCTCGGGGACGACATCGACGGTGAACTCGTCATCGGTGGTGTCCACAACGGTCAAGCACACGCCGTTGACCGCGATCGAATCTCCGTGCCGTGCGTCTTGTGTGACCACCGGACCCCGCACGGTGAGCCGCGTGGCCTCCGCGTTCGGCTCCACGCGCGTGACCTCGCCAAGTTCCTCGACAATCCCGGTGAACACCTAGTCGCCTCCCTCACCTGTGACCGGAACGGCGGAGATCCGCACATCCTCACCGCACATAGTGGCCCCTTCGACCCGCCAACGGTGTGCTTGGGTGATGGTCGACACTCCTGCCGGCCCCAATGCCGCCGGTCCCGCGCCCAACAACGTCGGCGCGACGTAGGCGATGATCCGGTCGACCCGACCTGCTGCGACGAACGCGCCCGCCAGTGTCGGCCCGCCCTCCAACAGGACGTCCACCACACCGCGTTCGCTCAGCAGGGCCAACACCTCGTCGGGATCATGGGAGGCGATGCGCACCGTCTCCGCTGTGCTGTCCAACACCCGCGCGCCCTCGGGTATGCCGCGTGTGCCCACCACCACACGTAAGGGCTGTCGGGGCGCGAGCTCCCCGTCGGGAGTGCGCACGGTGAGCCACGGGTCGTCGGTGAGTACGGTGCCGGTCCCCACGACGATGGCGTCCACGGCGGCCCGGAGAGCGTGGACCTCGGCCCGGGAAGTCGGCCCCGAGATCCACCGGCTGGTGCCGTCGGCCGCGGCGACCCGGCCGTCGAGGCTGGTCGCGTACTTCCACGTCACATGCGGCCGCCCGGTCCGTTCCCGGTGCAGCCACGCCCGCAGCGGCCCCGACGCCACCTCCTCGGCGAGGACACCGCCTGCGACATCCACG